>Ga0187866_1000029_pt1 | contig 209077 bp, 156 predicted proteins | sample June2016WEW_11_1_3_FD_133013 | JGI IMG/M metagenome (GOLD analysis project Ga0187866, IMG submission 133013) | Peatland microbial communities from SPRUCE experiment site at the Marcell Experimental Forest, Minnesota, USA - June2016WEW_11_150 | ecosystem: Environmental > Terrestrial > Soil >... | reverse complement strand
CCTACTATTGCAGGGTAGCGGCGTACAACAAGAGCGGCAATAGTGAATGGAGCAACGTTGTAACCATGACGACGGCATTGCCGTAAGTTAAGTAAATGTTTTTGCTCTTTATCCGGGAGAGCGACGAGAACCGCCGCTCTCCCTTTTCTTGTATCCTATGAATATGATGATATAATAATATAATAATTCGAATTCTATAAAGGAGAACCGATGAGAAAGAACTGGATGAATGGGTTGGCCGTGCTGGCAGTTGCGATACTGGCCGCCGTAGCCGGCTGCACGAGCGGGCAAGCACCGGCCAAAACGCCTGATAAAGCAGCCGTCGCGGTGCCCGCGACGAATGCCCAGCCAGGTGTGGTTTTGAAAACACCTCTGGACATGATGAGTTACAGCTTCGGCGTCGAGACCGCCAAAAACCTCAAGAAGCAGCAGATAGAGATAAACATGGATGCTGCGTGCCAGGGAATGAAGGACGCGGCTGCGGGCAATAAGTTTCTTATGGATGATGAGGAACTCAAACAGAGCTACGCAATGTTTCAGTCGATGGTCAGGGCCTCATATCAAGGACGGATGAACACAGGACAGGACAACATGAAAAAGGGCGCGGTCTTTTTAGCCGAAAACAAAGCCAAGGAGGGCGTAGTAACCCTGCCCAGCGGGCTTCAGTATAAGATACTAAAACAAGGCACCGGCCCCAAACCGAAGGACACCGACACAATACAATGCTACTATCGCGGAACGCTCATTGACGGAACGGAATTTGACAGTTCCGCTCACAGTAACAATGAAGGATTCCCTGCGGTGGTCAGCCTTTCGTCCTGCATCCAGGGTTGGCGCGAGGCGATTCCGCTGATGCCGGTCGGTTCCAAGTGGCAGCTATTTATACCTTCCGACCTTGCCTACGGGCAGCGGGCGTCAGGCCGTTACATCGGCCCGAATGCCACGCTAATCTTCGAAGTGGAATTAGTTGCGATTAAGTAAACAGTGAGGTAAGGGAAACCACTTGTTTTTTCCGGGGTGATTATAACCGATAAGGAACGTGTCAAACATTTCTGAGACATAACCGGATTATTTTATTCCAATAAGTTTTCCCCTTAGCGAGATTAAGGATTCTGCTAATTTTCCATTCTTCCATATTTGATAAAATCGCTTCATTGGATATTTCAACATTAATTTTTTATTTGAGGCGTTTAACTAACCGGAAAGAAGGTAAATTATGCGTAAGCACAGATTTTTGAAAGTTGTGCTACTGCTGGCGCCGGCATTGTTTTTGCTTTTCGCTGGAATTGACCAGGGACGCTTGCAGGCGGCAACTGTCAGGGACGCGAACAGTATTATTCAGATGAAATTGAATCGCATAACACAGGCGGACAGACAGGCCGCAGCGGACCGTCAAGCCGCAGCTCGTGCCGCAGCAGCTGCTCAGAGCAACCAGGGCAAAGCGACGCTCAAACTTGCCGCACCCGCGCCACATACCGCTGCCTCGCCCATCGCTATGCCCAACCCAGGCGGGATGCCGGATTATTTCAATGTGGCGAACTGGGCCTATACCCCCATCATTCGTAAATTCGTCGATACACTGCCTGGTCTGGGATATGCCAACAGGAACAATCTCGGACAGTATATCCCCGTTGCTGTTGCGGATACGAATACGTATGCGGGATCTGATTATTACGTAATCGGGTTGCGGGACTATAACGAACAAATGCATTCAGACCTGCCCGCCACCAAACTCAGGGGTTATCGGCAGCTCAATACTACCGACCCCAACGTGAGCGCATCGCAATATCTTGGACCTCTAATTATTGCCCAGCGCGACCGGCCTGTGCGAATCAAGTTTTCCAACCAGCTTGGAATAGGTGCTGCGGGCAACCTGTTCATCCCTGTGGACACCACCGTTATGGGAGCGGGGGCGGGGCCTGATAAGGATGCCAAGGGTAATCCCATCAATTACCAGCAGAACCGCGCTGTCATTCATCTCCACGGCGGCGCCACTCCCTGGATTAGCGACGGGACGCCTCATCAGTGGACTGTTCCCATTGGAGATGTCAACGCTCATTACCAAAAAGGCGTAAGTGCACAGAACGTTCCCGATATGCCGGACCCGTGCCAGGGATCTTTGACATATTATTATACCAACCAGCAGAGCGCCCGGCTGATGTTCTATCACGACCATTCTTATGGAACAACTCGCCTCAATGTCTATGCCGGTGAGGCCGCGGGTTACCTGCTAACTGACCCGAATGAGGAGGCATTAATCAACTCCGGAGTCCTTCCTAACCTCGGCGGTGTTTACCGCTACGGAATTCCTCTGATTATCCAAGATAAGACCTTTGTCGATGCCAACACAATTACCGTTACAGACCCTACCTGGAATTGGGGAACAATACCGGGAATGGCAAACACCGGCGATCTCTGGTTCCCGCACGTTTATATGCCAAACCAGAACCCGGCTGACCCAGAGGGAGCAAACGCTTTTGGCCGCTGGGACTATGGTTGCTGGTTCTGGCCTCCGATTCAGCCGTCGCAGCTGGCTCACCCCCCGATTACGCTTCCCAATGGGACAGTTGTGCCCGGAACGCCTAACCCATCTATGGTGATGGAAGCATTCATGGACACCCCCCTGGTTAATGGCACCCCATACCCAGTCCTGCCGGTGCAGCGCAAGGCATACCGGTTCAGGATACTAAATGTCTGCAACGACCGAATGCTCAACCTGCAATTGTATTATGTTGACCCCAACGACCCCAACGGAACAGAAGTCAATATGGTTCCTGCGGTTCCACACTTGGCGACGGACCCGAACTGGCCAGCGACTTGGCCGACAGATGGAAGAGACGGGGGTGTGCCGAATCCGACCCTTGCAGGCCCAGATATTATTCAGATTGGCACTGAAGGCGGCTTCTTGCCTTCACCGGCGGTGATTCCCAGCACACCAATCGGCTATGAGTACAACCGCAGAGATATAGTGGTCTTAAATGTCAGCACCCACGGGCTCTTATTGGGGCCGGCGGAGCGGGCAGACATCATCGTTGACTTCTCCGGGGTTCCGGATGGTTCCAAGCTGATTCTCTATAACGATGCGCCGGCGCCTGTTCCGGGGTTTGACCCGCGTCTTGACTACTACACGGGCGACCCGTGTCTGACCGATACCGGCGGCGCACCTTCGACCAGACCTGGTTATGGTCCAAACATCAGGACCATCATGAAGTTCCAGGTAGCAGTAGGCGGACCTGTGGCCGCTGTCTTCAATGTGAGCGCACTGAATACAGCCCTGCCTGCCGCTTTCGCCGCATCTCAGCCAGCGCCGATTATACCGGAAACGACTTATCCAGCGCCTTATACGGCCGCTAAAAATGTTTATTCGAAAATCCAAGACACTAACTTGACTTTCACTCCAGCCGGTTCAGCTACACCGATAACGGTCCAGATGCAGCCGAAGGCCATACAGGAACTCTTTGAACTTGATTATGGACGGATGAACTCAACCCTGGGCGTCGAACTGCCGTTTACCAATTTTAACACCCAGACGACAATTCCCTATGGTTATGTAGACCCGCCCACCGAGATAATCCAGAACAGCAGAGTCCAGTTATGGAAGATTACTCATAATGGCGTTGATACCCATGCCGTACACTTCCACCTGTTCAACGTGCAATTGATCAACCGCGTTGGATGGGATGGAGCCATCAGGCCGCCAGAACGCAACGAGATGGGCTGGAAGGAAACCGTCAGGATGAACCCGCTGGAAGACGCGATTGTGGCGTTAAAGCCCATTGCGCCTACGGTACCCTTTGCGGTTCCAGATAGCATTCGCCTTCTGAACCCAACGATACCGAAGGGTTCTACGATGGGTTTCTCAGGCATAGACCCTAACACAGGAAACGCAGTTGTCGGCGGCGTCTCCAACGTAATGTTCAACTTTGGCTGGGAGTACGTCTGGCACTGCCACCTGCTGGGTCATGAAGAGATGGACATGATGCGCCCGATTGTCTTCCAGGTTCCGCCTGGTGCGCCGACAGCGGTGTCAGCAGCGGTATCAGGCAAGGCACAAGCAACTGTGCGCTTCACTCCGCCCACATCAACCGGCGGCAGTCCGATTACATCGTACACAGTTACGTCAAGCCCGGGCGGCAGAACAGCAACAGGGACCTCAAGCCCAATAACGATAACGGGGCTAACAATCGGCACTACTTATACATTTACTGTAACGGCAACGAACGCCGTTGGAACTGGCTCCGCATCAGCTCCTTCTAATAGTGTAACGCCAACAAATGTCGTCCCCGCAGCGCCGACGAATCTGGTTGCTACTGCGTCTGCCCTTAGTGCCAATCCACCAACAGTGAGTTTGACCTGGGTTGACAATTCCAATAACGAGGCAGGCTTCACGATCCAAAGAGCAACAAATACCGGCTTCACAGCCGGACTAACGACCTTCACGGTTGGAGCAAACGTAACGACATACACCGATACCACAGTCCTGATTAAAACGAAATATTACTACAGGGTGCGGGCATTCAATGCTATAGGCAACTCAGCGTACTCCAACGTTGTAAATATCACCACGGCCAGCCAACTTCTACCAGCGGCTCCTACGAATCTGGCGACCGGCACCGTGACCAGGACCTCCGTCGTCCTAACCTGGACGGACAATGCAACGAATGAGACCGGCTTCGTAATCCAGCGGGCAACGAATACCGCCTTCACGACAGGACTGGTATCGGTCACGGTCAATACTCCGAACCTGACGACATACACGCGCACCGGCTTGACGCGCAACACAACCTACTATTTCCGTGTTGCGGCAAATAATGCGGGAGGCAACAGTGCGTTCAGTAATGTGGTTTCCGGCAAGACGCTACCGTAAGTTAGTAGATATTGTTTATGCGGGGAGGGATGGCTATGGCTTAGTCATCCCTTCCTTTCTTTTTTTCATCCCACCTCTTGCCTTTAACCACAATGGCGTGTAGAAAAGAGCCGTATAGAAAACCGCTTGTTTTTTCCGGGGTGATTATGACCAGTCGGGAACGGGTCTTGGCGATGTTCAAAGGCAGGCCCTTCGACAATGCTCCCCGCTTCGCTAAAGCTACGCAGGGCGGGCAGGGCAGGCAAATTGACCACTTGCCCTGTATGCCGATTACGATGCAGTTCGCGGCGGACCGCATCGGGAGGAAATATTACGATTATGTAACGGATTACCGTGTGCTGGTAGAGGGGCAGTTACGGGTAGCGGAGGAATTCGGCTTTGACCACGTGGGCTGTATTTCAGACCCGGCGCGCGAGGCGGCGGATTGCGACGCGGCGATTATTTTTCACGAGGAAACGCCCCCTGATATCGATGAAAGTAACGCCCTGCTCGCCGATAAAAGCAGATTGGCGAAATTGAAGATGCCGGACCCGCTGGGAGGCGGACGGATGCACGACAGGGTAAAAGCAGCAACTCTATTCAAAGAAAAAGCCGGTAAAGACAAGATTATCGAGGGATGGATTGAAGGCCCTTGCGCAGAGGGAGCGGATTTGCGGGGCATTAATACGATAATGACGGATTTTTTCGAGGATGCCGGGTTTGTGAAAGAGCTTTTTGAGTTCGCGACGGAACTCGGGTTGAGATTTGCCAAAGCACAGATAGAGGCGGGTGTGGATTTGATGGGGATAGGAGACGCCGCGGCGTCATTAGTGGGGCCGAAGATATACGAGGAGTTTGTGTGGCCATACGAGAAACAGCTGGTGGATGGTATTCATAAGCTCGGCGCGGCTGTCCGGCTGCATATCTGCGGGGACACGCGGAAGATTCTGGAAGGGATGGGCCGGCTTGGAGCAGAAATGATTGACCTGGATTATCCCTCTCCAATGCGAATGGCCAGAGAAAAAATGGGGCCGAAGCAGGTCATCTGCGGGAATATCAATCCTGTTTCGGTGCTGCGTGAAGCATCACCCGAAGAAATTTATAAGGCGGTTGAGAACTGCCACAAAGAGGCGGGCGAAAATTTTATAGTCGGGGCCGGCTGCGAAGTTACGCGTGATACGCCTTTAGAAAACATCAAGGTGCTTGGGCATTACGCATCTTCTCATTAATTTTTTTTGGAAAAGGGATAGCATATGAAACATTCAAATACAAAAACAGGTCTTGTTCTCATGGCGTTGCTGGCATCAACATGGCTTGCGAAAGGCGCCGAATCAAATCCAGGCTGGCTCGATACGGGGCTGGGAAATCTCGCGCTTTTATCTAACGCAAAGACGCGGTCAATAGGGCCGGAGAACCCGACGGGCGAAAAAGGCAAAGGCGGAATGGCAAAATTAGGCGAGGGGTCGGCGTCTCACGCCGCCGGTGACCTGGGACAGGACTGGAAAGTAAATCCGTACGTTAATATCAAATCAGGCCAGACGTTTGTGCTGGCGGACATAAACGGCAGCGGCTCAATCCAGCATATCTGGATGACGCCAGCCGGAAACGACCGCCTGAATATATTGCGAATCTACTGGGACGGCGAAGAGGCCCCTTCTGTGGAGTGTCCCCTTGGCGACTTTTTTGCCTGCGGCATGGGCGAGTATGCACAGGTCACTTCGCTTGCGGTATGTGTCAATCCCAAAAGCGGCTTTAACTGCTACTGGCCTATGCCCTTCAGGAAAAGCTGCAAAATGACGGTGACCAACCTGGACAAAAATCAGATGACGCTATATTACGAGATTAATTATTGCCTTGCCGACGTCGGCGAAAAGGCAGGGTATTTTCACGCACAGTTTCGCAGGGTCAATCCCGTGCCCTTCAAAGAAGTTTATACAGTCGTTGACGGCATCGTCGGAAAAGGGCATTACGTCGGGACATATATGACCTGGGGAGCGAACAGCCCCGGCTGGTGGGGAGAAGGGGAAATAAAATTCTATATGGATGGTGACACGGAATTTCCGACAATATGCGGAACCGGTACAGAGGATTACTTCTGCGGCTCATACGGCTTCGATAATCCAAAGGGAGGCGGGTATCAGACGTTCAGCGGCCCATACGCGGGTATGCCTCAGATAATTAACCCGAAGGGCAAACCCGTAAGAAAGACGAAAATTTACGAGAACGGCAAATTTGTCGAAGAGAGAACGACTTTGAACCCGAAGGACCAGCCGAGATTCTCACTGTATCGCTGGCACATAATGGACCCGATAAGGTTTGAGCAAAATATGAAAGTGACTATGCAGGCGCTGGGCTGGCAGGACGGCGGCAAATATCTGCCATTACAGGATGATATTTCCTCCGTCGCCTTCTGGTATCAGACCGAGCCGCACGTGCCATTTCCGAAACTTCCAGACAGGGAACAGTTGCGGATTACGAAGTAAATTATTTCAACAGACCCGCCGCGTGCTTTGCTGATTCGACGGTGTTGTAGAGGAGCATCGTTATTGTCATAGGGCCGACGCCGCCGGGGACAGGGGTGATGAGTGAGGCCTTTTCCTTTACATTCTCGAAATCCACGTCGCCGACAAGACGATAGCCGGCCTTTTTCGTCGAGTCCTCAACGCGATTAACGCCGACATCGATGACTACCGCACCATCTTTAATCATATCAGCAGTGATTGTATTCGGGTGGCCCGCGGCAGCTATAACAATATCTGCCCTTTTCGTATGCTCCACGAGGTTTTTGGTTCGCGTATGGCACACGGTTACGGTGGCGTTACCAAGTGGGCTTTTCTGGATGAGTATATTTGCCAGGGGTTTGCCGACGATGTTGCTTCTGCCGACAATGACGACGTTTGCGCCTTCGATTTTCACGCCGCTTTTAATCAGGAGCTGGACGACGCCATGGGGGGTGCAGGGCAGGAACGCCTTTTGGCCTGTTACCATTTTGCCTACGTTTATCGGGTGAAACCCGTCCACGTCTTTGGCGGGGTCGATTGACATAAGCACTTCCAACTCATCGAAGTGCCTGGGCAGAGGCAACTGTGTTAATATACCGTGGATTCTGGGGTCTTTGTTGAGTCGATTGATGTGCGCCATTAATTGATTTTGAGGAATCGAGGCGGACAGGCGATTGTCTTCGGAATATATACCGATTTCCTCGCAGGCCTTTTGCTTGGCGGTAACATAAGATTTTGAAGCGGGGTCATCGCCGACGAGAATAACGCTGAGTCCCGGCACAATACCTTTTTTGGCAAGGGCGGCAACATCAGTCCTGAGTTTTGCCCGCATATCCGCGGCGATTTGTTTTCCGTCTATTATCTTTGCGGTCATTGTTTTCTCCGGCTTAGCGGTAATTAGAGCAATCCTTTTACCTTCCCGGTATTCACGTCAACATCAATTCTTCTAAAGGCCGGGTCCGAGCTTGTGCCGGGCATAAGTTTGATTTCGCCCGCCAGCGGCACGATAAATTCCGCGCCTTTGTAAACCAGGACATCCCTGATGGGCAGTTGCCAGCCGATGGGCCGGCCTTTGAATTCCGGGTCGTAAGACAAACTAAGGTGCGTCTTTGCCATACACAATCCAAATTTCTGTGTCGCCGGATTCGCCTCCAGCGACTTTAGCTTTTCAAGTGCGACCTCAGAATATGAAACGCCGTTGGCGCCGTAAACCTCTTTGGCAATCAGTTCTATACGTTTTCGCAGGGGCAATTCGTAATCATACAAATGTTTGAAGCTGTTTTTCTGCTCACACATATCAATCACGGCCTGTGCCAGCTCAATTGCGCCTTCGCCGCCTTTGAGCCAGTGTTCGGAAACAACCGCGATTGCACCCTGCTGCTCAGCGATTTTTTTGATGAGCTTGTGCTCGGCCTTAGTATCTGCACTGAAGCTATTTATACACACAATCGGCCTGACGCCGCTTTTTTTCACTATGTCAATGTGCGCCATCAGGTTCTCACAGCCCTTTTCGAGCAGGTCGAGATGTTCTTTTGTGTATTCTTCACTGAGAGGCGCGCCTGGTCTGACGGGTGGGCCGCCGCCGTGCATTTTCAGGGCGCGAACGGTCGCGACAATGACCACTGCGCCGGGTTTAAGCCCGGAAATTCTGCATTTAAGATTCCAGAATTTTTCGTAGCCGATGTCGGTACCGAAGCCGCTTTCAGTTACGTGATAATCACCCAGTTTTGTTGCGACAAGGTCGGCGATTACCGAGCTTTGGCCTATGGCTATATTGGCAAAGGGGCCTGCGTGAACAAATATCGGCTGGCCTTCCATCGTCTGAAGCAGATTGGGGTTGAGGGCATCGAGCATCCATGCGGTCATTGCCCCATCGACCTCGAGGTCTGCGGCTGTTATATCATTGCCTTTGCGGTCCCTGGCAACCACGATTCTTGCGATACGCTGCCGGAAATCGGCGAGATTTTTCGAAATTGCGAGGATAGCCATAACTTCGCTGGAAACGGTTGCCTGGAAGCCGGAATTCATTTCGAGGCCGTTGGATTTGCCGCCCAGACCTATTCTTATATTGCGAAGCGACTGTGCACAAAGGTCAATCGCCCAGCCGATTTGTATGGAATCAGGGTCGATATCGAGCCGTCGCAGGTTTCTTTTCGCGAGCCGTTCATCATCATAATTTTTTTCATGCTGCATTCGGGCGGTCAGTGCAACCATACACAGATTATGAGCATTTGTAACTGAATCTATATCCCCCGTCAGGCGGATTGAAAACGGGATAAGAGGGACGCACTGCGCAAGACCGCCTCCGGCGGCGCCGCCCTTGACATTGAAGGTCGGGCCTGCGCTTGGCTGGCGAATCGCACCGGTTGGTCTTTTGCCGCATTTGGCAAGGCCCTGAATCAGGCCGATTGTCGTCGTAGTTTTACCTTCGCCGAAGGGCGTCGGTGTGATGGCGGTAACATCGATATATTTGGCCGTCGGGGCGTCTTTAAGCCGGTCAAGAATCTTTGCAAAGTGGACTTTACCCAAAGTATGGCCTGCCGGAAGCAATTCGTCTTTTTGCAGTCCTATCTCTTCGGCCAACTGGAAAATCGGTTTGATATTGTTCTCAGCCGCCTCGGCTATTTCCCAGTTTTTCATCTTCATCGGGTCAAGTTTCATTGAACATTTCCTTCGCCGCCTGGCAATTAAATCGCGTTTTATTTTCACACGCGTTACCCTAATCGAATTTCGACATCCACAATGCTGCCCACCTTGAATACGCCGACGACATTGCCGGCGGTTTCTTTACCGTTGACTAACATTTTCTTTACGCCTCGCATTGCGCCGTCGGGATTCAATACCTTTATCTTATATGTCGCCCCTCTGAACTTACGCGTAACAGTAAATTTTTTCCAGTCAGGCGGAATACAGGGGTCAATCCTAAGCCCGTCGTGCTCCGCCCTGACGCCAAGGATATATTGCGCCAGCGCCGTAAAGCTCCAGGAAGCGGTGCCGGTAAGCCAAGAGTTCTTTCCTTCGCCCGGTAAGGGGCTATCGTGGCCTGATATTGTTTGCGCGAAGCAATACGGCTCGCACTTATAGATATCGGCTTTGTCTTCCTTGGTGCTGGGGCATATTCGCGTATAAAGCTCCCATGCCTTGTCGCCCCTGCCGACGATTGTCTCGCCGATGACGACCCATGTGTTATTGTGGCAGAAAATACTGGCGTTTTCCTTGTAGCCGGGCGGGTAAGAAGTAATCTCGCCTAAGCGGTCCTGGTAATACGTGAAGGCGGGCTGATTGAGGACCATGCCATTGGCATCCGCGAGATACTGCCATGCGCTGTCGAGGGCAGCAATCGCTTTACCGTCATCAAGACCGATTTGGGCCATAACACCCCAGCCCTGTGTCTCGATGAATATCTTTCCTTCATCGCAAACCTTAGAGCCAACCGGCTTCTCGAAATGGTCGTAAGCGCGGATAAACCATTTGCCGTCCCAGCCATGCTTGAGAATGACTTTTCGCATATCGTCCGCCTGGCGGGCATATTCAGCAACCTTGTCTTTTTGACCAAGATGCTCAAGCAGACCCGTCAATTCTTTTGCCGCGTAAACGAATAATTGAGCGACCATTACCGATTCCGCCTTGCCGCCCTCGATATCGCCTGAGGTCTGGAAGCTCTCGCCGGGATTGTTGCTAAAGCAATTGAGGTTGAGGCAGTCGTTCCAGTCGGCGTGCTGAATCAAGGGCAGCCCGTGAGGGCCGCGGAGGTCAAGGACATGTTTCATTGAAAGGTGCAGGTGGTCCATCAATGTCGTGTTTTTTTCGCTGCCGGAGACATCCTGGTAGCCGGCGGGAGCGTCAAGAATCGTCCAGTCGCCGGTTTCCTTGATATATGCAGAAGTCGAGACAATCAGCCAGAGCGGGTCATCGCTGAAACCCGTGCCGACCGCAGCGTTACCCTTCTTGGTCAACGGCTGATACTGATGATAGCACGAGCCGTCGTGGTTTTGTGTCGAGGCCAAATCGATTATTCGCTGGCGGGCACGTTCGGGGACGATGTGAACAAAGCCGAGTATGTCCTGGTTCGAATCGCGGAAGCCAAGCCCCCTGCTGACACCCGTCTCGAATGAGCTGGCCGCACGGGAAAGGTTAAAGGTTACCATGCACTGGTACTGGTTCCAGATATTGGCCATTCGCTCTACGTGCTCGTTGTCGATTTTGACCTGATAGCCGGAAAGAGCGTCCGCCCAGAAGTTTTTGAGTTTCTTCAACTGGGCACCAACCTGGCCGGCGGTTTTTAGATTGGCGATTGTTTCGTAGAATCTCTTTTTATTTATAACGCCCGGGGATGAGAATTTTTCCTGCTGCGGGTTTTCGACATAGCCCAGGACGAAATGCAAGCGTTTGGTTTGCCCTGGCTTCAGGGACAGTTTAACCTGGTGCGAGCCAACCGGCTGCCAACTGTGGGCGACGCTGTTGGTCGCCTGGCGACGCTTTACGACATCTGGACAGCCATAATCATTGAGACGACCAAGAAAGACATCCCGCATTGTGTCAAAACCGGCGATTTTCTCACTGCACCAGAAACCAACGTAGTGATTGCGGCGTTCACGATACTCTGTCCGGTGAAATATAGCGCTTCCCTCGATTTCCATCTCGGCGATATTCCAGTTCCGCTGAAAATTTGTGGCATCATCAAGGGCGTCGTAAAGGCAGAACTCCGCATAGCTGAACAAATCAATATCCTTTGACTTTCGGCCTTCATTGGTTACCGCAACCGACCAGATTTCAGCGTTGGTATCGATTGGGACAAAATACGTCGTCGAGACCCTCAGGCCATCCAGTGCGCCTTCAATAACCGTGTAGCCGAGTCCGTGCCTGCATTTGTAATCATCGAGTTTGGTCTTTACGGGTTTGAAACCGGGGCTCCACGTTTTTTTGCCGTCGCAGACATAGATGTATCTGCCCGGATTATCCTTTGGTATGGCGTTATAGTGGTATCGCAGCAGGCGTCTTAGCCGGGCGTCGCGATAGAAACTGTAGCCGCCCGCGGTGTTGGATATGATGCCAAGATAATCCTGGCAGCCGAGGTAATTTATCCATGGCGTGGGGGTATCGGGCTTGGTGATGACAAATTCCCTGGCTTTGTTATCGAAGTAACCATAACGCTTGCTTTCCGGCATAGCTGACTCCTCTGAATCTTAAAATTAAGACATTAAAAATACATACGCGGCAACTGCCTTTTAAGCCCGTTACTATACCCCCCCTGCCTGCAGAAATCAACCCGGCTGAAACGACCGACTCATCCCCAGTTTGAGAAATGCCTTGTTATAGATTTTATAAAGTAATCATTTGCAGGCCTGATTTCAGGGTAACAGATTTTCCGTTCCACAGGAACTTTCCCGTCAGGCCGGGAGGCAGAGTTATGGTTCCTTTAATGCCGGTTTTTCCATCGCGCTCAAGGCGAACAGTAATTTCGCCGAGAGGATGGGGCATTTTGCCCTCGACCCAGGTTAAAGGGCCAAGGTGCGGTTCGATTCTGACGGATTTGAAACCCGGTTTGGCCGGCTCGATTCCGCAGACGGTCGCGAGTAAATCATAATTTGGACTTGCACTCCAGGCGTGACAGTCGGAACGGGTTGGTTCGGGGTTTTCCGCGAAAGTTGTAAGACCAATTTTGAGCATATCGCGCCAGGGCTGGAGCATTTCGATGTAGCGGTCGCCGAGACCGACTTTTTTAATGGCCCGGACAAGATAATAACGGAAATAAAACGTGCACTGGGTGAGGTCTTTTTCGGAGACGACTTTTTCCATCAGCTTTTTCTGCTCGTTGAGCGGGACCAAATCGACGAGCACGGCGAGGATATTGGCGTGCTGGCTGAAAATGGTTTTATCCGGCGTATCAGCCAAAAGACCCCGCTTGTCATCCCAGCAAAGTTTGTAGGTGGATTTTTTGAGTGAATCGGCAAGTTGCCTGTAATGGTCCGCGAAATACTTTCTGCCGAGATTGTCATTTAGTTGTGCGGCGTAATTGAGGGCATAAACAAATTGAAGCGTGAGAATGGAAGAACAACCTCGGTCCGCGCCTGAGGGGACCCCGCCTATGCCTTTGTTTTTGTCCCAGAGCCAGGCCCAGTCAACGAAATTCCACCAAGGGGTTTTGCCGAGCATACCATTTGCGCCGATGTATTTTTCATGCCAGTTCAGAACGGAGTCGATGCCTGGCAGATATGATTTGACGAATTGGGGGTCGTCGCGGTGCATCCAGTAATCGTGAACCATAGCGACCCAGAAAAGCGAATAAGGCGGGATAATCTGCATAGATGAGCAGGGGTATCGGCTCTGGGTGAGGCCCTCGGCGACGCGGGAGTCGTCGAAGGCGGTGATGGTGTTTCGCATAAGGTGGTCATCGCCGGAAACGTAAAGCGAAATAAGCGCCTGTATGCGGGTGTCGCCGACATACTGGAGCTGCTCGTAGTAGGGACAGTCGTAGTAAGTTTCGCCGGCGCACAGGCGGGCAGTGCGCCAGCCGACGTCCCAGATATTTTTTATGGATGGGTCGGAACCGGCAAAGACCGCGTTTTCCTTAAATGTGTACGCGGTGAATCTGCCGTAGAAATCGTTGATTGTTAAGGGGGCCTCTTTGGTCTGGATATCCATCTGGAGATAACGCCAGGTCCGAAACCACAACGTGCTGAAGAGACGATTATCGCCGCCATCGGGCAGGAAGGCGTCTTCGAAGCCAACGATTTTTCGGCCTTCTATTTCATCGCGGTTGCCTTTTTGCATTTTGGAATCGAAAAGGGCTTCACTAAAGGTTAAAACAATTTGCGAGTCCCTGCCTCCGCTGACCGAAAGTTCAGGATAGGCGGTGGTGAGGAAGGTCTGGTCGAAGAGGATTGTCGCTTTTGTATTTGGGGGGACGGTCAATTTTCGTTGGCCGTTGAAAGAAAAATCGTTGATTTCGAGGCCGGTTGCTCTTCTTACTTTGTCGATTCGCTGTAATTTATCTTCCATAAGCGGGATTGTTCGCGGGACGAGCATCCAGGTATTATTGGTTGCGACGCCGGGGGGCACCGCTTTATCGAGCAGGCGGACTTTTGCCCAGTCGCTGTCGTTGAAATCGGTCTGCTGCCAGCCCCAGGGGTATTTGTCCGCGACTATTTTTTCGCCTGGGCCGACAAAATTGAAAGAATTCAGGGAGGGGCTTACAGGTGAATAAGCGAGGTCTTGAATGACCTTCCATTTTTGGTCGGTGTTGAGAAAATTGAATTTTGGGTCATCAACCTGAAGCACAAAGGCCGTGCGCAGGGTCATCTGCGCTCCCGGGATAAATTCGCCGAAATTCCAGACGACCGCAGCGATTGTGTTTTTGCCTTTCACGAGGTAAGGGGCGATATCGACTGTTTCGAATCGCCAGTGCATAAGGTCGCCCCGTGCAGGACCGCGGCAGATGCTTTGGCCATTGATGAAGAGTCGATAACGGTTGTCCGCCGAGACGTGAATGATAAATTTTTCAGGTTGCGTTTCGAGGTCGAAGGTCCTGCGGAAATGATACACGCCGTAATCTTTCGGCGACGCCGTGGGATGTGAAACCCACGATGCCTGCCAGCGTTTAGTTAAGAAGTCAGGATTGATATTAACATCCGAGGCCTGTGCGACAGCAGGCAGAATAAAAATAACGCCCGCTAAAAATATTATTTTCTTCGTCATTTGAAATTCCCTGCAATAGCTTTGACTGTTTATTTTTCCGGCTCGATTACGACGGCTGTGCCGTAACAAATAACTTCTGTACCGGTGCCGGCCACATCGGATGCGTCATATCGCAGGCCTACAACGGCGTTGGCCCCTGTTTCCCGTGCGTGCTCCATAAGGAGCTCGTATGCCTGCTGCCGGGCCTGTTCGCACATCCGGGTATATGCCCCTATTTTTCCTCCTATGATGTTTTTTAGTCCCCCCATAATTCCCTGGGCAATTGTCGGCGAACGAACGATGATGCCGCGAACCACGCCCTTGTATTCTTTGATTTGAAACCCTTCGATTGTGAAAGTTGTCGTTACCGGCATTTGCATTGTCTTTCTCCTTTCGGCCGCAGGATTACGGTTTGTTCTTGAGGTTTATAGGCAATTGCGATATGGGTGTCAACTCGGAAATCATACAACGCTTTGATATATTCTCCATTGTCACCATAATTGACATGAAGGACTGAAGACAGAAATAGAGGACATATTTCCATTTTAGTTCTTCTGTTTTATAGGTGATATGGTATAATGCCGGAAATATGACTCAATCCAGACGTGTTGTGATACATATCGTATGGTGTCATTTCGAGCGAGGTCTCCCCGGTTTGCCGGGGGACGAGTCAAGGAATCTTTTTGTCAATAGATTTCCCTTCGTGCAACCATTGTGTCCCGATGAATCGGGATTAAGGTCGAAATGACGGGCAGAAAATAATATTTTTTTAGGATTAACTGATGCCATTTAAGACATTTGGACTGGCCGACCCGTTAGTAAAGGGTATTCTGGCCACGGGTTATACGGCCCCGACGGAAATTCAGACGCAGGCAATTCCCGCGGCGGTTGCGGGCAAGGACATTATCGGCTGCGCCCAGACGGGCACGGGCAAGACGGCGGCGTTTGTTTTGCCCATTTTGAACCGGCTAAGCCACGAGCAGGCGGGTAGAAAGAAGGTTGTTCGCGCGCTGATTTTGACGCCGACACGGGAGTTGGCGGTGCAAATCGAGCAATCGATACGCGATTACGGACGGTTTCTGCGTTTGCGGGCATTAGCCGTTTATGGCGGGGTGAATATCAATGGGCAGTTCAGTGCGCTTCGCCAGGGCGTCGATATTGTCGTCGCGACGCCCGGCCGGTTGCTCGACCATATGAATCGGCGGACAATTGACCTGCGGCAAGTTGAGGTGCTGGTTCTTGATGAGGCAGACCGGATGTTCGATATGGGTTTCATAAGGGACGTGCGGAGAATCATTTCGGCCGTGCCCACAAATCGCCAGACGATGCTGTTTTCGGCAACGGTAACGCCTGAAATAAGTAATCTCGCGGCGGGCGTGCAGAGGTCGCCAGTGATGATTCAGGTCGGCAGGCCCCGCAACCCGATTGAAACAATAAAACAGCATATTTATATGGTCGAGAGGGACCGGAAAATCGGGCTTCTTTTGCACCTGCTGCAAAATGGGAATATGTCGAGCGTGCTGATATTTTCTCGCACCAAGCACGGTGCAGACAGGATTAACCGGCAGCTTGAGCGGGCAAGCGTCGAGTCGGTGGCGATACACTCGGGCAGAACACAAAGCCAGCGACAGCGTGCACTGGATGGCTTTAAAAACGGGGATTATCGCGTTATGGTGGCGACGGATATCGCGGCACGCGGCATCGATGTAACGGGGATATCGCACGTCATTAATTTTGACGTGCCCGCCATACCGGAGGACTATATTCACCGCATCGGCAGGACGGGCAGAGCCGAGGCAATTGGCGACGCGATTACCTTTGTTTCAAGTGAGGAGCATAAGCAGCTTCGACAGATTGAAAGATTTATCGGGCGGGATATTACTCCCATTGAATGTCCCGGCTTTACCTATGTTCACATCAAAATCGAGGCGCCGCCGAAAGTGCAGCCGGGGCTGCACAGGGGCAGATTCTCGACTATGAGCAAAAGGCGCCATGTGATACGGCGAAGACGTTAAATTAGCCACTAAGACACAAAGACCCTAAGGTTTTTAAGGTAAAAAAGCCAAATTTGGTGCCTTCGGGACTCCCATAAGGGATGGCTAAGCCATTGGTGGTTAATACCAAAACCTCTTGCATTTTGCTAATAATGTTATTAGAATACAGAATTCGTCTGGACTTGATGAAATGGCGGGGCAGCTATATTCTCGGCTGCCTTTTTTGTGAAAATTTAAGGAGCGTGAAATATGGGTTGTAATGTAGCAATAGCAGGCGTGACCGGCGCGGTCGGACAGGAGTTTTTGAGTATTATCGAAGAAAGGGATTTTCCCTTTGATTCTATAAAGATGCTGGCCAGCTCCAGGTCCGCGGGCAAGACAATCCAGTTTAAGGGCAAGGAATACGTAGTTGAGCAGATGACAGACAAGAGTTTCGACCGGGTCGATATCGCGTTATTCAGCGCGGGAGCCGACAGAAGCAAGACATTCGCGCCGGCAGCGGTGAAGGCGGGTGCGGTGGTGGTTGATAACTCCTCGGCGTTCAGGATGGTTCCTGATGTTCCTCTGGTTATCCCGGAGATTAACCCACAGAAAATCAAGGAGCATAAGGGCATAATCGCTAATCCGAACTGCTCGACGATTATCGGCATCGTGCCGGTGTGGCCTTTGCACAAGGCAAATCCTGTGAAACGTATGGTCGTCAGCACCTACCAGGCGGCAAGCGGCGCGGGGCAGGCGGCAATGCTGGAGCTTGAGCAGCAGTCGCGCGAGATTCTGGCGGGCAAAAAACCGACGATTAAGGTTTTGCCTTACCAGCTTGCCTTCAATGTGTTCAGTCACAATTCTGCGCTGGACTCCACCGGCTATAACCAGGAAGAAGTCAAAATGGTCAACGAGACCAGGAAAATATTCGATTGCCAGGATATCGCGGTTACCGCGACCTGTATTCGCGTCGCGGTTTTGCGGGCACACAGCGAGAGCATCAACCTTGAGTTCACCGACCCGATTACGCCCGATGAGGTCAGGGATATCCTCAAGGATGCGCCGGGTGTTTCGCTTATGGACGACCGTGAGCATAATCGATTCCCGATGCCGATTGACGCGACCGGCAAAGACGACGTCTTCGTCGGCAGAATCAGGCAGGATTTCTCGATACCGGAAAATCGCGGCATAAATATCTGGGTGGCAGGCGACCAGCTCCGCAAAGGCGCGGCGCTCAACGCGATTCAAATCGCTGAAAAATTATTATAAGTACAAAGGAGCACAAGAGCAAAAGTGCACAAGAACACGAGTACTTGTGCCTTGTGACTTGTGCACTTATGGCTTGTAAATAATGGCACTGCGTAACGTAAAACTCACGGTTTCCTACGACGGCACGAGCTATCACGGCTGGCAAATACAGCCCGGCAAAAGAACCATACAGGCGGAGCTTGCCAATGCCGTGAGCGAACTGCTGGGCTGGCGAACCAGGATAACAGCCGCATCGAGAACCGACGCGGGCGTAAGCGCAAAAGGCCAGGTCGCGTTAATTCAGATCGATTCGCCTATCCCAACAAAGAATCTCGCCAAGGCCATCACCGACCGTTTGCCCCCGGATATCGCCATAGTTGAAGCAGTTGATATCCCTATGGGCTTCAACGTCATAGGCGACCCGAAGCGCAAACTCTACCGTTATTCCATTTTCACAGGCCAGGCGAGGCCCGTTTTCGAAATTCATCACTGCTGGCACCTTGCTAATGCGAAGCTCGACGTTGCCCTTATGAACCAGGCAGCACAGTTGCTTATGGGCAAACAGGATTTCAAGTCATTCGCCACGGCGGACGACCACCGTACCGATTCAATCCGCACGATTTTTCGCTGCGAGGTATATTCATCGAAGTTTCCGCCCCAAAATCCGTGCGATGAGCCGATGATGGGCGATGACTGGGTATTTATCGATGTCGAAGGCGACCGTTTCCTTTATAATATGGTAAGGAATATCGTCGGGACGCTTGTCGAAGTTGGCGTGGGCAGGATGAAGCCGGAGAAAATACCGGAAATCATCGAGGCAAAAAACCGCCAGGCCGCAGGTCCCATCGCCCCGCCGGAAGGCCTTTGTCTGATGTGGATTCGATATTAAAAAAAACAAATAGTGAGGCAAGAAAATAAAAGGGCTTTTTAACGACGGTAATAGTGTTTGAAAGGATTGGTATACAATGAAAGCTGTTTGTGTATTAGACTTTCTGCACAAGATATTTCGTTTTATATGTCCTCCGGTTTTTACCATTACTATCAAAAACGGCATAGCAACTTTGTCACAGGGTAAGGCGTCTAATAAACTTGTCACGGAATTTTCTTCAATTACACAGGAGCAGAATATTTCGCATGGTGTCATTTACGGAGTAAGGAGTAGCAAGGGAATCACACTTGATTTCTCCCCTTCAATCTCCGACAGTGAGCGTCAACGCTTCAGAAACGTCTGGAATCTTTATCGCCATTAACTTTCAAGGTTCTTTTAAGTTATGAAAATTGTTCACATAATAACTCGTTTGATTTTAGGCGGTGCACAGGAGAATACGCTGATTACCTGCAAACTGCTTGCCAAGCGAGGGCATGATGTTACGCTGGTAACAGGGCCTGCGCTTGGGCCGGAGGGGGATTTGTATGAGTTTGCGCAAAACCAAAAATTCAATTTTCTAATCCTTAACGACCTGCGTCGCCAAATCAATCCACATTACGACATACCGGCGTATTTTCAAATCAAGGATGTTCTGCGGGAATTGAAGCCCGATATTGTTCATACCCATTCCGCCAAGGCGGGCATCCTGGGTCGATACGCAGCGCATTCACTTAAGGATAAATGGAGGGCGGGCTTGCCAAAGGTCGTTCACGGCGTTCACGGTTTGGCTTTTCATCCTTATCAAAGCGCGATGCTCAATAAATTTTATATAGCCGTCGAGAAGGCCGCAGCCAAACGCACCGACTTTTTTATAAGCGTGGCGGATGCGATGACAAATCAATCGCTTGCCGCGGGTATCGGTTCGCCCGACAAATACGCAACCGCCTATTCCGCAATTGAGGAAGACGATTTTCTCAGGTCCATTTCCGATGAGGATAAAAACCAGTTCAGGCAAGGATACGCCATACCGGAAGATTCGATTGTGCTCGTAACTATCGCCCGGCTGTTTCATCTAAAGGGACACGAATTCATAATCGAATCCGCGAAGAAGCTGGCAGATAAATTCCCGAACGTAATCTGGCTCTTCGTCGGCGATGGTATTTTGGCGAACAAATATAAGAGCTGGGTTGACGGGTTGGGTCTTGGACACAGGTTCAGATTCACCGGCTTGCTGTCGCCGAATATGATGCCAACGGTTTTGCAATCATCGGATATTCTTGTTCACTGTTCGCTGCGGGAAGGTCTTGCCCGAACACTTCCGCAGGCAATGCTCTGCGGCAGGCCCGCGATATGTTTTGACCTCGATGGCGCAAGGGAGGTTGTCAATGAAAACACAGGCCGGCTGATTGCTCCGGAAAATGTCGAGCAATTGACCGCCGCCTGTGCGGAATTGATACAAGATAAGGCCCTTCGCGAAAAACTTGGGATTCAGGGACGTGAGTTTGTGAGGGAAAAATTCAGTCCCGATACGATGGTCGATACTATCGAAGCCGTTTACCGTCAGCTATGCGGGTGAGGGTTTTATTTTTTTAGGTTTCGATTTTGTTTCGCTATCTTTTGCAGCAGGTGCGGCAGATTCTTTTTTCTCGCTGGGTTTTTCCGGCTTTTCTTTTTTTGCCGATTCCTTGTAGTTTTCGCTTCTGTAATCGGTGGCGTAAAAGCCGCTGCCTTTGAAGATGAGTCCTGCGCCTGTGCCAATGAGCCGTCTGAGGGCAGATTTGCCGCACTTCGGGCATTTTCGCAATGATTTGGAGGTGATGCTTTGCATTTGCTCGAACTGATGGCCGCATTTATCGCATTTATATTCGTAAGTAGGCATAGCTACTGCGTGTCCTTTGTTTCCGGCTCTTCCGGTTGCGGCGACGTCTGTGGTCCGGGCGTTTTGTTGATAACTACCCTGCTTGCGCGAATCACCCTGCCGTTGAGCTTGTATCCTTTTTGCAATTCTTCCAGAACAATGCCGTTTTCCTTGTCCTGCTCGGCCCGCTGCGTCAGCGCCTGGTGATGAGCGGGATCAAATTTTTCTCCCGCCGCATCAATTTGCTCGACGCCCTCCAAACGCAGGACCCCTTTGAGATGCTCATATACGATGCCGATTCCCTTTATGACCGCATCTGCGTTTTCACTGCATTGGGCGTTGACCAGGACACGTTCGAAGTCATCCATTACCGGCAGCAACGCCTTAATTATCTTTTCCGTTTCGTGCGCGACGGCTTCTGTTGTCTGTTTAGCCGAGCGTTTCTGGTAATTATCGTAATCCGCGGCTAATCGCTGCAATTTGGCGAAGATATCATCCTTTTCTTTTTTCAGCGATTCCGCCTGTTTGCGCAATTCTTCTAATTGCTTTTGCAGTTCCTGCAAATCCTGCGAAGGCGATTCGGCCTTTGACTGCTCCTGTGGCGTTGCCTGCCCTGAGCTTGTCGAAGGGGCCTGCTGCTGTTCTTCTTTCGGGTTATCTTTCTTTTTCGGGAACATTATTATTTGCCGCTAAAATAGTTTTTCAAATGCTCAACAAAACCGCTCGCCTTTGGGAAGACGCTTTTGTTTTCGGTTTTCGCGAACTCCCGCAGCAATTCTTCCTGTTTGTCGTTCAGTTTCGTAGGTATCTCAACCATTATATGCACAAGCTCATCGCCGGTGCGCCTCGTTCTCAGGTCCGGGAGACCCTGTCCTTTTATTCTAAACACGCTGCCGTGCTGTGTGCCTGCGGGTATCTTCAATTCTTTCATACCGTCCAAACTGGGCACTTCGATTGTCGCGCCCAGCGATGCTTGCGTGAAGCTTATGGGGACGGCGGCAATAAGGTTATTTCCGTCGCGTTCGAGAAATTCGTGCGGCTTAATTTTCACGTAGCAATACAAATCGCCCCTTGGTCCGCCGTCTCGTCCCGGCTCGCCCTCTTCACTGACTCGGACACCCTGGCCTTCGTGGACTCCGGCGGGTATCTTTACGTTGACGACACGCTGTTTGGGCATATGTCCGCTGCCGCTGCACTGCCTGCACGGGTTTGTTATCACTTCTCCCGTGCCACGACATTGCGGACAGGTTGAAACCATCTGGAAGAATCCGCCGCCTCTGGCGACTTGTCCCGTGCCTCCGCACGTCGGGCAGGAGCTTGGTTTCGCACCTTTCGCGCTGCCGGTACCGTTGCATTCGCCGCATAAGTCCTGGCGCGTGAATTCGATTGTTTTTTCCGTGCCCTTGGCCACTTCCTGCAGGGACAACTCGACCATTGTTTCGAGGTCGTAACCTCTCGTGGGGCCGCGCTTGGCGCCCCTGCGGCCACGTGCCGCACCTCCGAAAAGGTCGCTGAGGTCTCCGAAGCCGAATATGTCCTCGAAGGAACTGCCGATATCCTGCCATCGCATATGCGAATAATCGCGAACGCCCGAGCCGCGAAGACCGTCGTGACCAAACTGGTCGTATCGCTGGCGTTTTTCCGTGTCGCTGAGGACTTCGTATGCCTCTGCGCACTCCTTGAACTTTACCTCAGCTTCTTTTTTGTTGTCGGGGTTTTTATCGGGATGGTACTTTATCGCCATACGCCTGTACGCGCGTTTAATATCGTCTGGCGAGGCGTTTTTCGCAACCCCTAAAACCTCGTAGTAATCACGTTTAGCCATAAGTTAAGCCCCCCAATTTATTGGGGGGCGGTGGTATCGAACAATTGAATTATCTTACAGAGCCAGCAATCGGCTCAGCGTCTTTGTCATCGTCTTTGAGGTCGGTGATAAGCACACTGGTAGTCAGCATAAGCCCCGCAACTGATGCGGCTGTTTCAAGAGCTGTCCTGACGACCTTGGCCGGGTCAACGATGCCGGCCTTTAGCATATCCACAAACTCGCCCTTGTTGGCGTCGTATCCGACGTTCTTTTCACTGTCTAATCGTTCCAGCAGCTTGGCGGCGATAACGTCGCCGTGCTCGCCGGAATTTTCCGCAATCTGCATCGTGGGCTTGCGAAGCGCCTGGGCGATAATCTCAAACCCGATTTGTTCGTCGCCCTTGGCCTTGCTCTTTTCCTTTTCGACTACTGCTATCGCCCGCAGAAACGCCACACCGCCGCCTGCGACGATGCCTTCCTGTGTTGCTGCTCTTGTCGCGTGCAGCGCGTCGTCGAGCAGGTCCTTTTTCTCTTTCATTTCCGTTTCGGTTGCCGCTCCTGCCTTGATTACCGCGACGCCGCCTGTGAGTTTGGCAAGTCGTTCCTGGAGTTTTTCCTTATCGTAACTGCTCGTCGTTTTTTCCATCTGGTTGCGTATCTGGTCGCATCTTGCCTGTATGTTCTTCTTACTGCCTGCACCTTCGATTACCGTTGTGGTTTCCTTGTCTATGACGATTTTCTTGGCTTGTCCCAATTGTGACAGCTCTATTTTTTCCAGTTTAATTCCGAGGTCTTCACTGATTACCTCCCCGCCAATCAATGTGGCCATATCCTGGAGCATCGCTTTGCGTCTGTCGCCGAATCCCGGCGCTTTGACTGCGCAAACCTTGAGAACCCCCTGCAGCCGATTAATAACGAGCGCCGCGAGGGCTTCGCCTTCGATGTCTTCAGCCACAATCAATAATGAGCCGCCGACCTGCGCTATTTTTTCGAGCAGTGGTATCATTTCCCGCACGTTCGAGAGTTTCTTTTCGTGCAACAGTATATGTGCGTCTTCAAGCACGCACTCGAGCGTTTCTGGATTGGTCATAAAGTAAGGCGATATGTAGCCGCGGTCGAATTGCATACCTTCGACGACGTTGACTTCGTTTTCTGTGCCTTTACCTTCTTCAATCTCTATGACGCCATCTTTGCCCACCTTTTCCATCGCTTCAGCGAGTAGTTTTCCGACTGATTCGTTGTTGTTGGCACTGATTGTCGCCACCTTGGCAATGTCATCGCCTTTGACGGGCTTGGCTTCTGACTTTATAAAAGCACTTGCTGCCGCGACCGCTTTGTTGATGCCACGCTGTATCGCCATCGGGTTGACACCCGCGGTAACGTATTTGAGGCCCTCGTTGTATATCGCCTCTGCTAATATCGTCGCCGTCGTTGTGCCGTCGCCAACCTCGTCGGCGGTTTTACTCGCCGCCTGGTTGACCATTTTGGCGCCCATATTTTTGAAGGGCTGCTGCAGCTCGATTTCCTTGCTGACGCTTACGCCATCCTTTGTGATTTTGGGCGAACCCCAGCTTTTCTGTAATATCACATTTTTGCCCGTAGGCCCTAATGTAACCTTCACGGCATTGGCCAACTCGCTCAATCCTTCTTTGAGCTGCTGCCTCGCCGCATCATCAAACATCAATTGCTTTGCCATATCTTCAACCTCTCAATTTTTCTTTTATCTTTACTTCAGTGCAATCTGTCCGCCTCCGGCGAGACCTCGCCAAGGGCGGGTGTAATTCCTTTATTTCTCAATAACGCCGAGTATGTCGCCTTCGTGCAGTATGACGTAATTTTCGCCGTCAATCTCGACCTCGTTGCCTATGTATTTGGCGTAAATGACTTCGTCGCCTTTTTTGACGTTCATTTCGCCGCGTTTGCCGTTGTCTAAAATTTTGCCCGGCCCGACAGCGATGATTTTCCCTCTTTGCGGTTTTTCCTTCGCCGCATCAGGAAGTATGATTCCGCCCGCGCTTTTTTCTTCCGCTTCCGATTGTTTTATAACCACTCTGTCATCCAATGGCGCCAACTTCATATCCAAATCTCCTTTTATCTTCTATTCTTTTTTTAATTTTACATTCCGTAATCGTCCATACCGCCCATTCCACCCATTCCCATGCCTCCCATGCCTCCGCCCATACCACCCATACCGGGATGCTGATGTCCGGCTTTTTTGTCCTGCGGCTTTTCCGTAATGACGCAATCCGTCGTCAGCAGCAATCCCGCGATACTCACGGCGTTTTGCAGTGCGATTCTCGTAACTTTAACCGGGTCAATAACGCCTGCAGCAATAAGGTCCTCGTAGATGTCTTTATCCGCGTTGTAGCCGAATGCACCTTTGCCTTCCGCGACTTTGCTCACAACCAGGTTCGCTGTCGCGCCGGCATTTGCGGCTATCCAGTAGCAGGGCATCGTCAGCGATTTTGCGACGATGTCTGCCCCGGTTTTCTCATCGCCGGTCAGTTTTAACGCCTTTATCGAGTCGATGCAGCGAATCAGTGCGACACCGCCACCGGGGACTATGCCTTCTTCTATGGCCGCCCTTGTCGCGTGCAGTGCGTCTTCGATTCTCGCTTTTCGCTCTTTCATTTCGGCTTCGCTCACTCCACCGACTTTAATCTGGGCAACGCCGCCGGTGAGTTTCGCCAAACGCTCCTGTAATTTTTCTTTATCGTAGTCGCTGGTGGTTTTCGAGATTTCATCCTGAATCTGTTTGATTCTGCCTTTGATTGCTCCCTCATCGCCCGCGCCTTCGACGATAATCGTGTTGTCGCCGTCGATGGTTATTTTCTTTGCCTGGCCTAATTGCTTTGCGCTGATGCCTTCAAGCTCGATTCCCAAATCCTTGAATATCGGCTCTGCGCCGGTCAATACAGCGATATCTTCCAGCATTGCCTTGCGCCTGTCGCCATAGCCCGGGGCTTTCACGGCAGCGCACTGTATAATCCCCTTTAATTTATTGACCACTAAGGTCGCCAGCGCCTCGCTTTCGATGTCTTCGGCAATGATGAGTAAAGGCCTTTTCGCTTTTGCTGACTTTTCCAGTAACGGCACTAACTTCGCCACGCTGCTGATTTTGTCTTCGTAAACTAATATCAATGGCCTTTCCAGCTCGCAGGTCATATTGTCGGGATTGGTAACAAAATGAGGCGACAGGTATCCGCGGTCAAACTGCATACCTTCGACGAAATCAACCGTCGTCTCGAATCCTTTGCCGTCCTCGATTGTGATGACGCCGTCTTTGCCGACCCGCTGGAATGCGTCCGCCATCTTGTTGCCGATTTCGCTGTCGTTGTTTGCTGATATTGACGCAACGTTGACGATATCGGTTCTCTTGCTGATATCAACGGGTTTGGCGAGCGTCTTTAGTTTCGTAACAACCGCTTTTGACGCCTCCTGCATACCGCGGTTAAGCGCCATCGCGTCTGCGCCGGCCGCCAGATTCCTGAACGCCTCAGTGAACATCGCCTCGGTCAGGACGGTCGCTGTTGTTGTCCCGTCACCTGCTATCTTCGATGTTTTGCTGGCCGCCTCTTTTACTAACTTGGCGCCCATGTTTTCATTTTTATCGGATAGTTCGATTTCTTCGGCAACGGTCACGCCGTCTTTTGTGACGGTCGGCCCGCCCCATCCTTTATCGATAATCGCATTTCGGCCTCTGGGCCCCAGGGTCGCCCTGACCGCCGCTGCCAATTTCTCAACGCCCTTCAGTAACCCCTTGCGGGCTTCAACATCAAACGCCAATTGTTTCACTGCCATTGCCAGCTCTCCTTATAAATATCAACAAAACCTTGTCTTATCTTCTCACTAAAAACGAAAGGAATCCTGCAAATGATATACCAAACCGGCTGATAATACCAGCCATTTACTTTAAACCCTTTTAAAATAATAAGTTAAGGCACATAAGTTAATTCCGCCGCAGCCATTGCAAAACCACTTTTGGCAGTCGCGGTGGCCAATCTGACAGTTTATCCTGAGCTTATCGAAGGGGATGCCGGTATAATCGCATAAATGCTATCTGACCAACTGAAAGAGATTTACGATTTGCTTTTTAAGCGATTCGGGCCGCAGGACTGGTGGCCGGGGGATACGCCGTTTGAGGTTATCGTTGGGGCGATTCTTACCCAGAATACCAACTGGACCAACGTCGAAAAGGCAATCACCAATCTGAAAAACGCCAAGGTACTCCCTCCGGACAAGCTTCGCCTGCTTGATATCAAAAAACTTGCTGAGCTTATTCGTCCAGCCGGGTACTTCAATATAAAGGCAAAACGATTGAAAAATTTCCTCGACTGGTTCTTTGAGAATTACTCAGGCAAACTGGAAAATCTCAAAAATGTGCAGACCGATGAATTGCGTCAGCAGCTTCTTTCTGTAAAAGGCATTGGCCCCGAAACAGCCGACTCGATTTTGCTTTATGCCCTCAATCGACCTGTCTTTGTCGTCGATGCCTATACCGCCAGAATATGTTCACGTCATCATCTTACCGATGAAGGCGCTGATTATCACCAGATTCAGGAAATGTTCGAATCAAATCTCGCTTCCGATATTCAACTCTTTAATGAATATCACGCCCTAATCGTTCACGTGGGCAAGGATTTCTGTAAGCCGACGCCTAAATGCGAAGAGTGTCCGTTGAATGGCTTGCCGCACAGCGTGTAATCTACTAACTGCTTTTTTGCCTGAGTTTATCGGCGAGGGATTGGGCTAATTTGGCGGACTGGGCAATAGGGCCAGAGATGGTGGCGTGCGAAAAGTTTTGGCCATCGGGGTCGCTGAAGCAGGCGGAGATGGTGATTTTAGAACCGTCAATTTGTGCGAATACTCCCGCTGGGGCATGACAGCCGCAACCAAGGGCGGAGAAAACCAGCCGCTCAGCGGTTGTTGTAATGCGAGCATCTTTATCATCGAGTTTTGAAACGATTTCTTTCGTTTCGGCATCGTCGGCTCGGACTTCAACAGCAAGAGCGCCCTGGGCAGGTGAGGGTATAAACTGCGTGGGGTCAAAGATGATTGAGATTTTGTCACCTAAACCTAATCGTTCGAGACCTGCTCGTGCCAAAACGATTGCATCGAACCTGTCCCTTAGGGAGTCGCCCTGTTCGAGTTTTTTGAGGCGAGTGGGAACATTGCCTCGTATGGGGACACATTTCAAATCGTTTCGCAGTCGTTTTAACTGGACGGTCCTTCGTAAGCTCGATGTGCCTACTATTGCTTCTTTGGGCAATTCATCGAGGGATTTAACCAGCGAGGCGCAGACCAGACAATCTTCAGGAAATTTGCGGTTGAGGACTGCTGCGATTGTTAGTCCTTCGCGGATTGCGGTCGGCAGGTCTTTGAAACTGTGAACCGCTACATCGGCTTGGTCCGCGAGCAATGCGTCTTCAAGCAAAGACGTGAAAAAACCGGTCTCTTTCAATTCCCAAAGTGTTGTTCGGCGGTCTTTGTCGCCTTCGCTTGCAATTTTCTTTATGCGGATATCGAGCGCGGGAAAAAGTTTTCGTATTGCGGAGACGACGATTTGGGTTTGGACAATAGCCAGCGAGCCGGTGCGAGTTGCGATGGTGAGCGTTTTCTTCATTGTTTCACCGCCGAGACCGCAGAGAAAAAATATTGTTGTAGCACGGCAGCGAAGCAATCTCTGCGTAATCTGTGAAATCTGTGGTTCATTTCGGCTGCTCTTCGTCGAGAAGGAACATTTTATTTACCAGGTCAAGGGCGCGTAGCTGCTGGGTGGTTGGGTCGTCATCACTTGCGTCTTTGAGGAAACTGACTGGGCCGTGGAGGAGCTTTTTGGCGAGCGATTCGGCGAAGGTTTCGAGTTTGGCGGCGTTTTCTGTGCCAAAGTCCTTCGCGTAGCGTCTTGCCTCGGCGCGGGCTAATTCAATCGCCCTTTGAGTAAGTTGGGTAACAACTGGGACGATGGATAACGAGTCACGCCAGTTTGCGAATTGTTTTGTGAATTCATCGACGATTTTTTCGGCTTTTGGGATTTCGGTAGAGCGTTTTTCCCTGTTGACGGCTATCCGCTTGTCGAGGTCATCGATATTGACGATTGTTACGCAGTCGAATTGTGCGATTCGCTCGTCGATATCCCTGGGGACAGCTATATCAATCATCAGCAGCGGTTTTTTGCGTTTGCTCAGGACGTCTTTGACGTTTTCATAATTAACGACGGGCTGCGTTGCGCCTGTCGAGGCGATAACCAGGTTGGCTTCATCTAAGCAGGCGGGTATTTCATCGAGGCCGATTACGCGACCTGTGCCTAAGCGTCCGCAAAGCTCGTCGGCGTTGTCCTTGTTGCGGTTGGCGATAATAAGTTGTTTGAGTCCCCCCTTGACTAAATATCTTGCTGCCAGCTCCGCATTTTCACCCGCGCCGATTATCATTGCGACGGCCTTATCGGATTTGATTTTTTCTTTTGCCAACTCGACGGCTGCCAAACTTATTGAAACTGCGCCGCAGTTGATGTCGGTTTGAGTTCGCACGGCCTTGCCGACTCGAAACGCGGTATGAAACAGCCGGTGAAAAATAAACCTGCTCGCCCGGCACCCGATTGATTCAATATAAGCGGCCTTGACCTGTGAGAGTATCTGGTTTTCGCCTAACATCTGCGAATCGAGGCCCGCGGCCACGGCAAAGAGATGACGTGCGACGTCGATGCCGCGTTTTTGTATGCAGTATTTTTGCCAGGTTTGCCCGGCTTCATCACCCAACTGTCCCATCAGTTCACTTACGGGCTTTAGCCAGTCGATGCCTTTTTTGGCGTAGAGGTAAATCTCGGTGCGGTTACAGGTCTGCAAAATGGCCGCCTCGACGATGCCGTCCTTATCAAGCAGCGCGCGCAGCATTTCCTGCGCCTGCCCATTGGCAAGCGACACCTTTTCCCGCCGGCCAATCGGGCAATCGTGATAATTTACGCTCTGAAGCACTAATTCCATATCGGGCCTATTATAACCCCAGTTAATCCCTACTACTATATCTTACGATGCCAAAAACCGCATTGTGCTTGCGAATATGGTTGTTTTTGTGATAATGCTTATGTTTGCAGCGGGTTTCAGGGGTATAGCGATAATGCCGGAAGCGGGATTAAAAAATCGTTTAAGACGCATTGCCTTGTGGGCAGGATTGCTTCTGATTCTGCTTTTGACAGGTTTTTCGATATACGGGGCGTTCATCGGGGCGGAATCCGCAAAGAGGTTTTTCAATTCAATATCGCTGTCGGTTTACTGGCTTGTGTTCGCAATCCTGTTAATCTCGGCAATAGCCCTGTTCCGCCGGCTGCTTTGTTTTAGGGGGCTTTTCCTGATTCATCTGGGCTGCATAATTATCCTCGCGGGCGGCATAATCGGCTCACAGGCGGGGTTTAAGATTCAGGATAAATTATCCGGCACCGACACAATCCGCACGGGCCAGATGATAATCAATGAGGGAACTACCGAGCGGGCGGTGGAACTGGAAGATGGCGTAATCAAGATGCTGCCCTTCGCGGTAAAACTGGTGGATTTCAAAATAGAGTATTACCAGCCGGGACAATTGATTATCAGTACATTAAATGGCGAGGGATTTAAAATTACCGCCGAGCCCGGACAAAAGTATGTGCTTGGTGATGATTTAGGCAGCGTCAAGATAGTCCGGCGATTTGAGAATTTCAAACTGACGCGGGAAGGCGACAAGCGAATCGCTATTGAGGATGTCAATGGCGGCCCTAATCCCGCTCTTGAACTGCTGCTGAAAAAACCAGACGGCAATGAGACGACAAGATATGTATTCGAGCGTTTTCCAGGCCACGCCAGGCCCGATGATAATTTACAATTTTCTTATCACAGGTCGATTAAGGATTTTCTAAGCGACGTTGAGGTCGTTAAAGATAATAAGGTCGTTATGCGTAAAAGCATCGAAGTCAATAAGCCGCTGCATTATGGCGGGTATCTTTTTTATCAGCAGGGTTATGACAGCGATGCGGGCCGATATACCATACTTGGTGTAACAAACGACAAAGGGCTTGGCGTAGTTTTTCTCGGCCACATTTTGCTCTGCGCCGGGGCCTTCTGGCATTTCTGGTTGCGGCATATCTTCGGCGACAGGGAGATGGAAGATTAAATAATGGCGATTAAATATACCATTCAGGGTTTGCTCATTTACGCCGCGATGGCCGGGTATCTGCTGGCGTTTGTCGTGATGTTGTCGCGTCAGCGAAAAACGGGGCATATTCTCTTTCTGGCAGGTTTTCTCGTTGGCTGCGCGGCTCTCGCTTATCGCTGGGTTGATGTCAGGCATATTCCGCTGCAAAATCTGTTCGAGGTGTTTTTGTGCCTGGGCGTTCTGGCGTATCCAATTTCTGTTTTCTGCAATCGGATTCTGCGAGTAGGCGGCGTAGCGGCTGATATGCTTATTGGGGTCATTGTGCTTTTTCCGGCAGGATTCGTCTTTAGCGCCGAGCCGCAGCAATTACCACCCGCTTTGCAAAGCTGGCTTTTCGGCCCTCACGTCCTTGTTTACATGCTTTCGTATATTCTGATGACAAAGGCAGCTGTTCAGGCGGCAGCACAACTATCGGGTGGTCAGGCAAAAGACGATTTGCTTGCTCCCGAAGAAGCGACGTATCGAACGGTTTGTGCCGGTTTTCCGCTGTTGACGCTTGGCCTGGTTCTCGGAAGTATCTGGGGACAAAACGCCTGGGGCGACTGGTGGGGCTGGGACCCGAAGGAATTATGGTCGCTCGCCTCCTGGCTTGTTTACGTTGGCTATTTCCATTTCCGCTATATGTTCGGCAAACGATTCCCTCGGATAAATTCGCTATGGGCAGTCGTCGGCCTCATCGTCATTATTATCACGCTTTTATGGGTTAACCTTTCCCGCCTTTTCCCCGGCCTGCACAATTACGCAATGTGATAAAACGACTCCTGACCCCTTTTTCGCAAAAGCGGCTTTGCGCTTGGCAAAGGGTGTGGTTTTGGGTATAAAGCTGGGGTTTGGGAACGTTAATCGTTTTTGAAAGGATAACAAAAATGGTCAGGAACGTGGTTTTGGGTTTGGGGGTAATTGTGCTGTTATCATCAATGACCGGCTGTGCCGAGCCGAATGCAAAGAAATCCGGGACAAAGACGCCGGAAACAAAAGCCCCGCAGGCGAAAAAGCCGGAGATTATACAGTGGGTTGATACGGATACGGGTAGATGGATGGTTCATGATATGAACAGGCCTGTGCCGCCTGTGGTTACGCCGGGCGAGGCGAACTGCGACGGCAAGGTTGGCTCGGCCCCCTCGGATGCTATTGTGCTTTTTGATGGTAACGACCTGTCAAAATGGGAATCGGCCAAGAAACCAGGGCAACCAGCGCCCTGGAAAATGGGCGAAGGGTACTTCGAGACCGTCAAGGACGCCGGCTTCATCCGCTCAAAGCAGAAATTCGGCTCCTGCCAGCTTCATATCGAATTCGCAACACCGGAAAAAGTAATGGGGAGCTCGCAGGGACGCGGCAACAGCGGCGTATTCCTGATGGATATGTATGAGGTTCAGGTTCTCGATTCATATAACAACCGCACTTACGCGGATGGTCAGTGCGGGGCGCTTTATGGCCGCAATGTGCCTCTTGTCAATGCTTGTCGAAAGCCGGGAGAATGGCAGACGTATGACATTATCTTCCACAGGCCGACATTCAAGAACGGCAAAGTTGACAGGAAGGTGAGATTTACCGTGATTCAAAATGGGGTTCTCATTCAGGATAACGTCGAGCTTCAGGGCGGGACCAACTGGATAGGCCCGCACGCGTTAACCGACTATGTGCCGCACGAAGATAAAAGGGCATTATCACTGCAGGACCATGGCAACCCGGTTAAATTCAGAAATATCTGGGTAAGGGAATTGAAGGACTAATAGGAATTGCGGATTTAGGATTGTAGATTAGGCCGGGTGATTTTGCCCGGCCTATTTTTGTTAGTAGTCGCAAAATACAGAAATTATTGATTTTTGCGCGCATTTTGGCAGGGAAGATACACTATATTATAGAAGCTGATATCAGTGAAACGTTATTTGCAGGTGAGAGGTGACGCAACCGCAAGAGCAATTAGTTGAGCAGGCCCAACAGGGTTGTATTGATAGCTTCGGTAAACTCTACGAACAATACTACAACGGCATTGTTGCGCTGGCGTATTCGTCGCTGGGCGAAATGGGGCTGGCGGAAGACGCGGCGCAGGAGACGTTTGCTATTGCCTGCCAGGATTTAGTGAGGTTAAGGAATAACTCTAAATTCGGCAGCTGGCTTGCCGGGATTTGCAGGAACGTTTCAAAGCAGATGATGAGGAAAGAGCAAAAACTTATTGAACTTCGTGACAGACAGAACATTACGAGCGCCAAACAGACCAATGAAGCTGGTGAGGCAGTCAAAGATGCGCTTCGGCTGCTTAGACCGAAATACCGCGAGCCGATAGTGCTGCGTTATTACGACAACCTCTCGTATCAGCAGATATCGAACATCCTCGGAATATCACAGGTGGCGGTCAACGGCAGGATTATCAGGGCAAAACAAAAAATAGCCAGGCAATTGAAAAGTGTTGGCGTAACAGAGGTGGATTATGGCGTCTGAAAACAACAACTGGCTGGATGATGCCCTCGCCAAGGCCATCGGTTCGGAAAAACGCGGGCCGAATTTTGCCAAATGGCAGCAGGAGCATCCCCAGGCAGTGCAAATGTTGAAATCGCAGGCGACGCGGCAAACACGGCTGCGCAGCCCGCTTGATATAGGGAAAATAATTATGAGAAGCCCAATTACAAAACTGGCTATGGCCGCTGTGGTAATAATCGCAGCCGGTCTGGCCATACATTATTTTGCGGGTGAAGGTGCTCAAAAGTGCTGCGCCTGGGAACGAATAGCAGACAAAGTGGCGCAGATAAAAACCTGCGTTTACAGGCAGCACCAACGACAGTCAGGCGGAACTTTTGATCAAAAGAATCTGCAATTCGAGGCCAAAATATATATATCATCCGACTACGGATACAAATCAGAAACCACAACAGATGGGAATTTGATGTTCCAGTCGTATATGAATCCAGGGAAAAAGGTAATGGTTGTGCTGATGCCACTGGAGAAAAAGTATACGCGTATATTGCTGACAGATGAAATGCTGGGCCAGATGGAGAAGGAAATGCAGGACCCGAGGGATATGGTAACTAAATTTATGTCCGGTCCATACAAGGAACTCGGTAAAGACACTATTAACGGCGTTGAGGTTCGGGGTATTGAGGTTAATAACCCCCCTGCGGTCCAAAACATTTACAACAATTTCATCGGCCGTATGTGGGTAGATGTTGCCACGGAATATCCCGTGAGAATGGAAATAGAATGGGAGATTGGGACAGGTGCGCAAAAGAGAAGTGTGGTAATAGTTGAGGATGATTTCGACTGGGGGACGGAGCTTTCGGCGGATATATTCAAGCCCGATATCCCGGCCGATTTTACGATGACGGCCGAAGTGAACATGCCGAACCGGGATGAGACGGGCGCTATCGATGGATTAAAATACTTCTCCGAACTGACAAACGGCAGATATCCCAGCAGTATGAACTCGGAGTCGGCGACGCAGGAGTCCTCCAAGGCCCTTTCGCAATCTTACCAGCAATCCATGGAGCAGGCTCTCATTAAGGATATGAATCTTACCCCGGGTGTCAGCCTGAGCGAAGCAATACAGCAGTCCGTCGCGGAGTCTCTAATCAAGGATATGAATCTTACCCCGGGCATGAGCCTGAGCGAAGTAATACAGCAGTCTATCGCCAAAGATATGAATCTTGCCCCGGGTGTTAAGCCGAGCGAAGCAATGCAGAAGGAGCTTGTTGACAAAGTGAAAAAAAAGGGAGAAGCGTTGCAGCAGGAGATTATGATCAGAACAAAAAAATTGACCGACGAAATGCTCATCAAAACAAACAAAATAAACGAAGCAATGCAGCAGGAGCGTATGAATAAAATAATGCAATTGCAGGGACCAGTTCTTTTCTATAACAAACTGGTTCAGGATGGCAACGACCCCAACTATTACGGCAAAGATGTTACGGCCGGCGACGCCAACGCAGTGTTGATGACCTGGAAAATCTCGAACGACACTTACAGGGTTATTTACGGCGACTTGTCTATAGAAAATGTATCAGCCGAACAGCTAAAAGAAATGGAACAGCCGACAAAACAGTAAAAAAACCACCCAGAACACCAAGGCCAGGATTGCCCCTGGCCTTTTTTATGCGTAAAGGGCGTTTATCCGCCACGAAAAAGTAATCCGGCGAAAAAAGAAGTTTTTTTAAACTAAAACACTCGCTAAAATCGTCAGGTTAATAGCAGTTCGGCCTAAGCTCACTGCAGGTTGAAGCTTCGACGGCTATATAGCTTTGGAAAGTACGGGAATGTCGGAAGACAGACAAATATTGAAACGACTGCAAAGGGGCGACAAAGACGCCTTACGCCAGCTCTATGAAAAGTATACGGATATTTTAGTCAGTGTTGCCGTGACGCTTGTTCACGACGTTCAAACCGCTGAAGATTGCCTTCACGACGCGTTTATCGATTTTGCGGCCATCGTGCCGGTATTGCGAATTCACGGTAACCTCCGGAGTTACCTGATAAGCTGCGTCGCAAACCGTGCGCGTGATTTGCTGCGAAAAAGGGCAAGGTCGGCGAATGTGGACATGGAGCAGATTGAGCTTGCATCCAATACCAATGAGCCAAGCGACCGGCTTATAACCAGCGAAGATGCCAAGCAGGTATTCGACGCGCTTGTGCAGCTACCTTATGAACAGCGAGAGGTATTTGTCCTGCACGTGCAAGGGGATTTAACCTTTCGAGAAATTGCTGAGCTAAACGGAGATTCAATCAATACGGTTCAGAGCAGATATCGTTACGGGATTGAAAAAGTAAGGTCCCTTTTGAATACAGAGTGTGAAAATGAATAACGAAAAAATAGAACAACTGGCCAAAGAGATACGAATCAAGCCGGGCGTGATTGACGATAGCCGAATCATCACCGACGCTGCAAACGTTCTCGATAGAATCACAGTGGCTCGTGCCCTCGCGGCCAGAATGGGTTTATGGAGAAAGATTATGAACAGCAGAATTACTAAATTCGCCGTCGCTGCGGCAGTGATAATTGCAGCAGTGTTTTCAGTAAAAATTATCGGAAGCTCGGCTACTCCGGCTTACGCCTTCGAGCAAACTATCCAGGCAAACCACTCAGTGCGGTTTCTTCACATCAAGGACTTCGATGCCCAACATAGTAGTGATGAACCAAAGGAGTTTTGGGTAGAATGCGACGAATCGGGACGCGTAAAAAACGTAAGGTCGTATTTCCCCGAGTGGTCGGAAAAAGATGACGGGGCTAAAGTAGTGGTCTGGAGCGAAGGTAAGACCACGGTATGGTTCAAAAAGAAAAATAGTCTGCTTACCGTCCGGGAGGAGAAGGTCGCTGATGAAATGCTCAAATTAGTGCAGGAATGCGACCCTCGCATGGCTGTCGAACGTCTATATGAGCAGGAAAAACAAAATAAAGTAAAACTGGAAGTCAACGAACCTTCGGACAAGACCAAAAACATTAAGGTAACGGCTGATACCACGTCGTCCGGCAGACGAGAAATCCTGTATGTTGACCAGGCCACAAAACTTGTTACGGCCATAGAGTTTTATCAGTTAAAAGACGGCGTTTATCAACTTGATGGCACGGAAGAGTTTTACGATTACAATCAGCCAATCGACCCGGCGATGTTCAACCTGGACAAAGAAGTTCCTTCGGATGCAACGAAGATCGACCAGGTAAATCAGGAGGTCGGCCTGGCCCAGGGTAATCTCAGTAATGATGAGGTCGAAGTTGAAGTGGCCAAACAGTTCTTTGAAGCCCTGATTGCCAAAGATTATGCCAAAGCGGGTAAACTGCTTGAAGGTATGCCCGCCGATAAAATGGAGGAAATGTTTGGCCGCATAAAGTTCCTTCGTATCGTTTCAATTGGCAAACCTGCACCGCATCCCATACCTGCCACCGGAGGTGTGGTTGTGCCTTGTGTAGTTGAAATCGAGGCAAATGGTAAAACCGGTGAACAGAGGTTTGACCGGCTCGGTGTTCGGCAGGTTTACAATAAGCCGGGCCGCTGGACTATTTTCGGCGGAATTTGAAAATCGATACGACGATAACAACAGGCCGGGCGATTTAGTCCGGCCTTTTTTATTATTTTTGTCGCAAAACGGGCTTTTCCGTCACTATATTGTGAAGACCCGGGGCTATTTTGTATATTAGTGAAAAATGTATGGCGGGGCTTGCCCCGCCGAAATAATGTGGAGTTTGAAAAATGCCTGAAAATGACGAATACGACGGATTTTACATTCAGCGTTGCCTTGACGGCCATCCGGACGATTTTCGACACCTTGTCCGGCGGTACAAAGGGCCTCTTATGGGGTATTTAGTAGGGCAGCTCGGAAGAAGCGATCTGGCGGAGGAAGCGATGCAGGAAGTGTTTGTCAGATGCTACTTCGGCCTGACTTCGCTGGAAAAGCCGGAGTCGTTTTTTGCCTGGATGCTGGGTGTCGCCAATCGGGTCGCCAAAGAGCAGGTAAGAATCGAGCAAAAAGAGCGTCAGGCCGCGGAAAAACTGGCTCAAATGCCTGCCCAGACAAATAATGCCCATGACTGGCCGTTGGCGAAAACGGTTGCCAAGCTCGATGATTTTTCGAGGCAGTTAATTCTGCTTCGATATTACGGCGGGCACACCTGTAAAGATGTCGCGACCATAATGAATATCCCCATAGGCACGGTGACCAAGTCCCTTTCGAGGGCTTATACAAAGTTGCGCGAGATGCTTAAAGATGAAGCAGCACAGGAAAGTGAGGTGCAGTTATGAATTGCGTTGAATGCAGAGAACTTTTAGTAGGTTACATTGAAGAGATGCTTGACGCAGGCCAGAACCAGGCGGTCAAATCACACATGGATACATGCGCCGAGTGCCGCAAAGAGCTTGAACAGGCAATCTCGCTTCGAAACCGTCTTGTCGTCAATGGCGCCATTCACGGTCAAAACGACCTCGAAAACGCCGTGATGGACAGAATCTTCCGCGAACAGGCATTGAAACTCCGGAAAGTAAATCAGGGCAAACAAAATGCGAACTTCTGGAGATTCATTATGAGTAGTCCAATTACAAAATTAGCTGTTGCCGCGGTGTTTATGTTCGCGGTTTTGACGGGTATTTACTTAATAACAGGAAAAACGCCGAGCGTTACCGGCGTTGTCTGGGCCGAGGTTGCCCAGAGAGTCGAGGCAGCAAAAAACTGTATATGTAAAATGAAAATCGCGCAAACCGGAGGGTCTTCCGGCCAAAAAGTGCAGAATGTCAATTCCACAATGTACATCTCGTCCGATTACGGTTACAGGATGGACAACTACGCGGATGGGAATCTGGTTCAGCAAATGTTCGTTTCTCCGAAGGAAAAAGTTATCACTAACGTAATGCACTCGCAGAAAACCTATATGCGAATGGTGATTACAGACGAAATGACCGCGGAGATGAAAAATAAAAATCAGGATCCGAGAGATATGATAAAAAACCTTCTGTCGGGAATCTCGCCGGGTATGTCGGGCCAGTTCACAAACCTCGGCAGGAAGACAATTGAAGGCGTGGATGCCGAAGGTATCGAAGTCGTCAATCCCAAAGGATTTGAATATGTTTACGGCAACTTCATCGGAAGGATGTGGGTTGACGTTAAAACCGAGCTTCCAGTGCGGATTGAGATTGAGGCAGAAGTGCCGATTGGAACTGAAAAGATTGAACAATCAATCGTGATGAATGGATTCGAATGGGAAGTCGCGCTTGAGCCGAGCATCTTTAAGCCGAATATTCCTGCCGATTACAAAATGACGGCGGAAGTCCAGGCGCCAGGTCAGGATGAAGCAGGTGCAATCGCAGGATTAAAGCTTTTTGCCGAGATTTCCGATGGCAGATACCCAAGCCAGATGAACGTGATGACCGCAATCCAGGAAGCGGCTCCGTGGCTCCAAAAGCAGTTAAATCTTTCGAAAAGCAACCAGGACGACGAACGGGTGCAAAAAGAGATGACCCAAAAGGCAATGGTGCTGCAGGGGCCGTCTATGTTTTATGCCCAACTTGCCCAGCAAGGCAAAGACCCTGCATATTACGGCAAGGACGTCAAAGCCGGTGATGCCAACTCCATCCTGATGCGTTGGAAAATTTCGGAAGGCAGTTACAGGGTCATATACGGTGACTTGTCCGCTGAGAATGTAACCGCTGAAAAGCTCAAAGAAATGGAGCGGGCAGCGCATCAATAAAATCATTTTAAAGCAAGACAAAAGGCTGAGCAGAAATGTCCAGCCTTTTTTATTTTCCCGAACATACTAAAACACTCCCCTTCGGTGTTGTATAATTGACAGTTAATTGTCAAACCCTTGGGAACTGAATAGTGAATCTGGAAGATAAGTTACTTATCTGGCGTTTTAATCGCGGCGACTGCGAGGCGGTCAGGCGGATATACGAGAAGTATAAACATGAGCTCGTGGCCCTGGCTGTCGCTCTGCTGAGAAATACCGCGGCAGCGGAAGACGTTGTGCACGATGTTTTTGTATCGTTTTTGCAACTTGAGCGATTTCGGCTGACCGGCAGCTTGAAGGGTTATCTGGCGACCTGCGTGGCAAACGCCGCCAGAAACGTAATAAGGGCAAATACCAGGCATAACCAGAATTCGCTGGATGATTCACAGCCGATTTTGTCTAAGACAGGCACTCCCGATTGCGAGGCGATTTTCGGCGAGGAAAACAGGCGTTTGAGCCGGGCGGTTTGGGAATTGCCTTACGAGCAAAGAGAGGTTGTGCTTCTGCATATCCACGGCGGGATGAAATTTGCAGCAATAGCCGAATCGCAGGATATTTCGGTTAATACGGTATTAGGCCGATACCGGTACGGACTGGAAAAATTGCGGTCCAAACTCGACGGTGAGGTGCAAAAATGAGACCGAATGAAAACATCAAAAAGTTAATAGCAGAATTGAAAGTCAACCCCAGCGCAGAACTGGATGCGAAAGTACATAAAGCAATTGACGATGCGCTGGCAGAGAAAACGAAAAACCCATCGGCCCAGTTCAAGCCGAGTATATGGAGAATAATCATGAGAAGTCCTATTACAAAATTAGCTGTTGCCGCGGTGATTATAATCGCGGTTTTAGCGGGCATATATGCCATAACAGGCAAAGCGCCTGTGGTAACGTGTTGCGCCTGGGCAAAAATAGCCGACAAAATCGAACAGTTCAAAACCTGCGTCTGCAGATTACACATTCAACAATCAGGCGGAGCTGTCGGTCAAAAGGGTCAGCAAATCGAGGCCAAAATGTATATCTCATCCGACTACGGTTACAGGATGGAAACCTCTCTCGATGGCAACGTGATGCAGCAGATGTATATGAATCCCGGTGAAAAGGTGATGGTTATGCTGATGCCTTCGCAGAAAAAATATATGCGCATAGTTCTGACAGACCAAATGCTGGCCGACACAAAAAAGCAGATGCAGGACCCGAGAGATATGATAACTAAATTTATGTCCGGTCTGTCCGGCCAGTACAAGGAACTCGGCAAAGACACAATAAACGGCGTTGAGGTTAAAGGCATTGAGGTTAATAATCCGCCGGCGGTTCAAGGCATTTACAGCGATTTCACAGGCCGTATGTGGGTTGACGTCGCCACAGAGTATCCCGTGAAGATGGAAGTCGAAGCGAAGATGAAAATCGGCGAGCAAAATATGAATATGCTTATAGTTATGGATGAATTCGAGTGGGGCGTGGAGCTTTCGCCGGATTTATTTAAACCTGATATCCCGGCCGATTTTACGATGATGGGCGAGATGAAAATACCAAACCAGGATGAGCCGGGTGCGATTGAAGGGTTTAGGAAATTCGCTGAACTCACTAACGGCAAATATCCAAGCCAAATGAGCGCCATGGCGGCGGTAATGGAGGCACAAGAGGGGCTCAAAAAGAAGGTGAATGTTACTCCCGGTGTTGAGCCGAATGACCAGGTACGGCAGAATATAATCAATGAAGCAATAAAATTGCAGGGACCATTCATTTTCTACCAGAAGCTGATTCATGAAGGTAACGAGCCGGTATATTACGGCAATAAGGTGACGGCTGAGTTCGGCAATTCCGTCCTGATGCGGTGGAAAATTTCGGATAAACAGTACCGTGTCATCTTCGGCAATTTGACGGTTAGCACTGTAAGCGCCGATGAGCTTGCCGCACTTGAGGCGATGCCGCTTAATAGAACCCCTAAAGCAATTAAACCCAAACCGGCTGATGCAGCTATGTGTGGTCAAATTAAGGATTTGGAATTAAGCTGGATGCCCGGTATTTATGCGGTTACAAACAAGGTATATATGGGGACATCTTCAAATGGATTATCACTGTTGGCTGACGTTTCGGATGATAGTAATGTGATTGTGCAGGAGTTGGACAGGAACACGACTTATTACTGGCGTGTTGACGGGATTGACGCCAACGGCAAAGTAACAACCAGCGATGTATGGAGTTTCAATACCGGCAAGCTGGTCGGCTGGTGGAAATTTGACGAAAGCACAGGGACAATTGCTTTCGACAGTTCCGGCAACGGCAATAACGGCACATTAAAGGGTAATCCTGTGTGGCGGCCGACCGGCGGCATTTCGGGCGGAGCCATCGAACTCAGCGGCAAGGGCGATTATGTCGAAATCAGCAACGAAACAAATTTTAACATCAATGAGCAGATAACAGTAGCGGCATGGGTAAATATAACCGACGTCCCGCAGGAATGGACGGGCATTGTTACCAAGGGCGATTCGGCCTGGCGATTGTCAACCTCTTTCGCCAAAAACATCTTTCACTTTGGTGTTTCCAGCCAGGATTATATTAACGGTAAGACCGCTGTTGATTCCGGGCAGTGGCATAACGTTGTGTGCATCTATGACGGGCAAAAAATCAGCATCTACGTTGACGGGAAACCGGATGTTACGATGCCGCGGACAGGCCCCATAGCAACAAATGATTTCCCTGTTTGTATCGGCGAGAACATCGAGCTGAAGGGACGCTGCTTCCACGGCCTTATCGATGATGTGCGTATCTACAACTACGCCTTGCCAGAAAATGAGATTGGCGAACTTTACAGCGGTTTGCATTAAGTCAGGAAGGAATAACAAGAAGAATTAAATATAAGGCCGGGCATAAATGTCCGGCCTTTTTATGCGCCTTTATGAAATAATGTCAGATTTTAGTAAAATAGCGGTTGCGCAGGATGGGTCCCTTTCGTCTATACTAATGAGGTCGGCCAAAAATATTTAAAGGGAACGTTTTGAGGACTCAAGACAAGAAACTTCTGGAGTTGCTGGATAAATCCGGTAAAGGTCTGCACCGCCTCCTGACTCGACTGACACTAAACGAGCAAACAGCAGAGGACCTGATGCAGGAGCTGTTTCTTAAGCTTGGCAGCTCCGGGCACATTGAAAATATAATGGATTTAGACGCTTACGCATATAGGTCAGCCGTTAATCTGGCGTTCGACTGGCGACGCAGGAACACGCAAAACACCGTGAGCATCGAGCAGATTTCTGAGCCGACCTCACAAGAAGCGTCGCCTTTGGACAGCACAATCCAAACCGAAGAGCTTGAGGAAATACTCAACGCGGTGGGCCAGATGGACGGAACAAGCCGGGACGCGTTTGTGATGCGACATATTCAGCAACAATCCTATGATACAATCGCAAAAGTCCTCGGGCAAACCGAACACCAGGCGCGCGCTTTGTGTCACAAAGGGCTCCAGCGTCTTCGACAATTGTTGCGGGTCCAGGATGACCAGGTTGGCAAAAAAGGAACTGACTAATGTTCAAATACGATGAAAACAAAATTCAGGAAGGATTGCGGATAATATCGCAAATCGAGCCGAGTTCCCAATCAACCAGCCGAGCCGTCGATAAGATTAGACGGACATTAGCCGGTAAAGTTCAAATTGATGCAAATACCAAGATGTGGAGAATAATGATGAATAGTCCGATTACGAAATTAGCCGTCGCGGCGGTGGTTATCATCGCCGTTTTGACCGGCATATACTTCATAACAGGTAAAACTCCTTCGGTAACATGCTGCGCCTGGGCACGAATCGCTGATAAGGTCGAGCAGACAAAGTCGTGCGTGTGCAGTTTGCATATTTCGCGGTCGGACAAAAATGCAGGGCAGCCGGAACTGCAGATGGAGGCCCTGGCATATATGTCATCCGATTATGGATACCGATTAGACAGCTACGTTGATGGAAATATGGTTCAGCAGACGTATCTGGTTTTTAAAGAAAAGGCAATGATTGCAACGATGCCCCCAAGAAAAAAATATATGCGAATGGCTGTGCCGGATAAAATGCTGTCTGAGATTACCAAACAGTATCAGGATCCGAGAGATATATTGTCACATTTTATGTCCGGCGAGCACAAAGAGCTTGGCAAAAGCACACTTGATGGGATTGAGGTTCAGGGCATAGAGGCGACCGTATTAGGGATGTTTAAAGGTCGCATGTGGGTGGATATTGCAACCGAATATCCTGTGAAGATGGAAATGGAGGCCCAAAGAGGCGCAGGCAGGATTGCGATAGTTATTGATGGGTTTGAATGGAATTCCGAGTTGTCCCCTGACATATTTGAGCCGAATATCCCGGCAGATTTTACAACACTGGGAGAAGTTAAAATACCAGGTCAGAACGAGGCAAAAGCAATCGATGGACTTCGGACATTTGCCGAAGTGACGGATGGTAAGTATCCGAGCGATATGGATATGAATGAGATGGTACAGGAGGCACAGGAAGCCCTCAGGCAAAAGATAAACATTACATCCGGCGCCGAACCAAACCCAGAAGAAGCTAACCAGATATCGCAGAAGATGAAAAGCATTCAGGAAATATCTGTTTTTTATGATGATCTTGTTAAACACGGCAAAGACCCGATTTATTACGGCAAAAATGTGACTGCCGGTGATGCTAACGCGATATTAATGCGGTGGAAGGCAGTACACGGCCGGGTCACCCTCATAAATGATTTCACGGGTAGTGCCCGTAGTGCCGATGAATTTATCAAGGTTGAAGAGACACCTTCGAACGATTATCGAGTAGTATTTGGTGATCTGACTATTGAGAAGGTAACTGCCGAGCAACTCAAAGAAATGGAGCGGGCGGCGCATCAATAAAAAAACGCCTTTGTATAAAACCGAGGCCGGGCGATTTCGTCCGGCCTTTTTTTGCGCAAAACAGACGCACTCGTAAGTGCCTGTATTTGCTTGACTTAAAAGGTATTGCAAAAAAGGCGGGGATGGTTATAATGTTGTTTTCTATTGGTAAATCGAAATTCAAGAGTCCGAGCGACGGCGGTTTTTTCAGGAGAACATTTAATGGAAGCAACGACACAGGCACAAAGCGGAATTAATTTGTTCGGCGAAGAGACGCTGAGCATAGAACAAATGAAGAAGCTGTCAGAGCAGGTTCATTCGAGCGAGGCAAGTCAGTTGGCCTTTGCGGAGCAGGTTGAGCAGAATATGGGCAAGACCGGCGGCAAGGGATGTCTGGCCGCTGGTATAGGTCTGTTTATCCTGGGCAGGGACGCCGAGGCGGTCGAAAAACTGCAGAAGGGCAACGACTGCAAAGAGAAATTTATGTGCCTTGCGACTGCTCTGCGCCGGCTTGGCAATTACGACGAAGCGATAATGAACTTCCACGCCAGTGCAAAACAAGGGGCGGATTCGCTCGCGGTTTCGCTGGAGAAAGCTGCCACATACCGCATGGCAGGCAATTTCGAGTCAGCGGAAAAAGAGCTTAAAAGTTGTGCCAATTTCAAAAACGTAAGTGCGGAGTTTCATTATCAGCTTGGCCGGCTGCGTGAGAAGCAGGGGCTGTATGATGAGGCGGCCGAAAATTACAAGGCGGCGCTGGAGCTTTCGCCGAAGCATCAGGAAGCGATGTTTCATCTGGCGTACCGTTGCGACCTTTCCGGCGATGAGGACGCGGCGATTGACTACTACAAGGCGATTACATCATCGTCACCGATTTACACAAGCGCATTGCTGAACCTGGCGGTGATTTACGAGGACAAGGCGGATTACGACAAGGCCGAGCGATGCGTACAGAAGGTTCTGGCGTGTCATCCGAATCACAAGCGGGCAAATTTGTTTTTGAAGGATATCCAAAGCTCCAAGACGATGGTTTACGACGAGGAGACAGAGAAGAAGAAAACCCGTAAGATGCAGATTCTCGAAACGCCGTTGTCTGATTTTGAGCTTTCGGTGCGAAGCAGGAACTGTCTCAAGAAGATGAATCTCAATACGCTCGGAGACCTGTTGAGGACAACCGAAGCGGAGCTGCTTGCGTTTAAGAATTTCGGCGAGACGAGTTTACGTGAGATAAAAGTGATACTGGATTCCAAGGGCCTGCAGCTTGGTATGATGCCGGAGGACAGGCAGTTTGGGCCGGCCGAGCCGGCGCAGGCAGCCAGTGTTGCCGCAGAGCCCGCAGCCGACCATGGATTGGCCAGCAAGCCGATAGCGGATTTGCAGTGGTCAGTGAGAGCGAAGAAGGCGCTGCTGAAGCTCAACATGCGCACGGTCGGAGAGCTGACGCGGATTACGGAAGCGGAGTTGCTGGGCTGCAAAAATTTCGGCGTAACGAGCTTAAACGAAGTCAAAAGGGTCCTGGCGAATCTCGGTTTGTCGCTACGGACGCTGGAATAAAACATTAGCCGCAGAAGTCACAGAGAGCACAGAGGTAAAAAACAAGTTTACCGGTGAATTCTCTGCGTCCTCTGTGGCTTAATCCAAAGAATGCTCTGTGGCAAAAAATGGGCTGGCGGTCTGAAAAGTATGCGGTTTCGGCAATTCAGGTGGCGTAAGGATTTCGGTGCGTGGAGAACAATCGGCAATTGCCTGCTGGCTGGGTTAGTGCTGGCGGCAGGCGCGGTGTTTTTCAGTTGTCACGAGCAAATGGTCGTGCAAAGCACTCCGCAGATGAACGCCGAACAGCAGTTTACGGTGCGGGTGCTGCTGGCCGACGACGTCAATCACTGCACGATAAAGATGCGAGGGGGATTCAGCTTATTTAACAGCGACGGCAGCGTCCTGGTTCCTGAGACGACATTTACCGAGCGCGGGCAGCCGATGAATGTGGGCGTCATGGGGGGTGAGTTTACTATCGGGGGTAGGAGATTCGCGGCCCGTGAGATAACGATTTTGCCCGATGAGCCCTCCATGTTTGTTATGGACGGCAACGAGTTTCGCGGCAAACTGCTGCTGAAAGCCAATGTTGACGGCCAGACATTCGAGGCGATAAACATTGTGCCTCTTGAGCCGTATCTGGCGGGGGTTGTGGGTGCGGAGATGCCCTACCGCTGGGAGGTAGAGGCATTGAAGGCGCAGGCAATCGCGGCGAGGACCTATTGCCTTTATAACAAAAAGAAATTCGGCTACATGCACGACTGGGACGTGGCAAGAACACAGGCCAGCCAGGTCTATCTGGGATTGAAGGGAGAATCAGCGAGCGTGTGGAGGGCAGTCAACGAAACATCTGGAAAAGTCCTGATGTGCGAGCAGGCAGGACTGCCCGGTGCGGGGGCATCAGGCGAAGAACTTTTCCCTGCGTATTACAGCTCAAGCTGCGGAGGACATACCGAGGACGCCAAAAACGTTTTCGGAGATTCGTTCGGGCCTCTGGGGGGAGTTGAGTGTCCGTATTGCAGGGCAGTTGCGAGGCCGGATATATTTTTCTGGCCGATGGTCCAGTTTAGCAAAGAAACGGTCACGACAGCCGTGCAGAAAAAGTATCCGCAGCTAAAAGGACTTGGTGATATCGCGTATATCTCGGCGGTCAAACAAAGCGACTACCCGGATTTCTCGCGCATAACAATGGTGAAACTTACCGGCACAAACGGCAGGAGCGAATTTTTGAGGGCGGAGGACCTCCGGCTTACGATTGACCCGGCGGGCAACAGGATTCGCAGCGTCGCCTGCAAAATTGCCTTTATAGAAGGCAAGGTCGCGTTTTTGGCGGGCAGAGGATTCGGGCACGGCGTTGGAATGTGCCAGTGCGGCGCACAGGGGATGGCAATGCAGGGCAAGACCGCAAGCGAGATTCTCTCGCATTATTATCCCGGCTCAAAATTAGTGAGAGCTTACTAAATGAATGGCTTTAAGGTAAAGTGCCGGGACAAAAATAGCGCAGCGAGACGCGGTGTTTTGAAGACGTCGCATGGAGAGGTTGCGACGCCTGCATTTATGCCGGTGGGAACTGCTGGAACAGTCAAAGGTATCACGCCCGCGCAATTGCTGGAGGTTGGTGCGGAAATAATCCTTGCGAACACATATCACCTGATGCTTCGCCCCGGCGTTGACGTGATAGAAGGTATCGGCGGGCTGCACAAATTTATGGGCTGGGACAGGCCCATATTGACCGACAGTGGCGGCTACCAGATGTTTTCGCTTAGCTCGCTGACCAAGATTGACGACGATGGCGTCGAATTCGCCAGCCATATCGACGGGGCGAAGGCGTATCTCGACGCGGAGGGCGCAACCAAAATTCAGAATCGGCTGGGCTGCGATATCGCGATGTGTTTTGACCAGTGCCCTGCTTTCGGCTGTGAGCCGGCGGAATTAGAACGGGCGGTCAACAGGACAATTCGCTGGGCGAGACGATGCAAAGACGTACACAGTAACCCAAAGCAGATGCTTTTCGGGATAGTACAGGGCGGAATAGATTTGGCGATGAGGGAGCGATGTACGGCGGAGCTGGTGAGTATGGATTTCGCGGGCTACGCGATGGGCGGGCTTGCCATCGGCGAGGGGCATGAAAATATGATAAAAACAGTTCGCCATACCGCGCCGTTATTGCCCGATGATAAGCCGAGATATTTGATGGGAGTCGGGATGCCCGCGGATATTATCGCGTCGGTTATGGCGGGCGTGGATATGTTTGATTGCGTGCTGCCTACCCGGAACGGGCGAAATGCGTATGCCTTCACAATGAATGGGCCGCTGCGAATGCGAAATAACGAGCATATAACCGACGCGGGGCCAATTGAGCAGGGCTGCGACTGTTACGCCTGCGGGAATTTTTCGCGGTCGGCTATCCGGCACTTTTTTAACGTTGGCGAGATGATGGGGCCTATACTTACGACGATTCACAACCTGCGGTTTTATCAACGGCTGATGAGCGAGATAAGAAAGCAAATCGAAAAGGGAGAAATGTCGCAGTGGGGTAGCCAGCTGCTTGGCAGGATGTCGGCCTGGAACGGGCAGGCAGAGGAAGGGTAATCTGAAATTTTGTAAAATTAAAACTTTGCATAGGCCGAGGTGTATGTTAGGTTTATGCGAACGGGTAACAATTGACTGTTGCGGAAACAACTGAAAACAGAGGCGTGCAGGGGCAAAATGGGCAGTAGTTTGAAAGATTTTATTTATACGGCGGAGACGTGGCCGGATGAGATATTAGCGCCGGAGCCGCCGAGGAAACGTTCCGAATCGGGCGGGAAGGGTAACCCTCAGGAAAACAACCAGGCGAATAATAATAAGTTTGAATTGCCCGAAGAGCTTGGAATCCTCGCGATAAGAAACGCGGTTGTTTTTCCCGGGACGGTCGCGCCGCTGGCGGTCGGCAGGGAGAAAAGCAAATCGCTTTTGAAAGACGTGGTGCCGAATGAAACGGTTATAGGGATATTGACACAGCGTAAGCCCGATACCGACAAGCCGGATTTCCCGGACCTCTATGATGTGGGCACAGCCGCAATGGTGCTGAAAGTTATCAGGGCGCCGCAGGGTTCGATTAGTATTTTCGTTCATGGCATAGCCCGGTTTGAAGTAACGGGGATAGTATCAACCGAGCCGTACCTCAAAGCAAAGGTTCAGCTGCTCGACTCAACAGCGAGAATGACCAAACGATTGCAGGCACTGATGGTGAACGTCCGGCAGACGGCGAATAAAGTTATCTCGCTTAGTCCCAATGTGCCGGAAGAGGTTTCCTCGCTGCTCGAAGAAATCGAGGACCCGTCTGCCCTGGCGGATTATCTTGCGGCCAATATCAGTTTGAAGACCGATGAAAGGCAAAAGCTTTTGGAGGAGCTTGACCCCGCGAGGCGTCTGGAACGGCTTTCGGTTGAGCTTGCCAACCAGCTTGACGTTCTTGAGCTTAGCCACAAGATTCAGGGGCGGGTTCGCGATTCGGTAGAGAAGAGCCAGCGTGAGTATTTTCTTCAGGAGCAGTTGAAGGCGATTCAGACGGAGCTTGGCAAAGAGGACTCAAGAGTCGAGGAGCTTAAGCTGCTCAGTGATAATATCAAGAAGGCGAAGATGCCCGAGCGGGTCGAGGCGGAGGCGATGCGTGAGCTTGACCGGCTGAGCAAAATGATGTCCGCTTCGCCGGAATACAGCGTGATAAGGACGTATCTGGATTTTGTGTGCGAATTGCCGTGGTCTGTGGGGACAAAAGACCGCATAGACATAAACCAGGCGCAGCGAATCCTTAACCGCGACCACTATGACCTTAAAAAGGTGAAAAGACGTATCCTCGAATTCCTCGCGGTGCGAAAACTTAACCCAACGGGCAAAAGCCCGATACTTTGCTTTGTTGGCCCACCGGGGGTAGGCAAGACCTCGCTTGGTAAATCAATCGCGGCTGCATTGGGCAGGAAATTTATCCGTATATCGCTTGGCGGCATACGGGATGAAGCCGACATACGAGGCCACAGGCGAACGTATATCGGCGCGCTCCCCGGCAGAATCCTGCAGGAGTTGCGCAAGGCAAGCTCCAAAAACCCGGTATTTATGCTTGATGAGCTTGATAAAATCGGCGCAGATTTCAGGGGCGACCCGGCAAGCGCGCTTCTGGAGGTGCTCGACCCGGAGCAGAACGCCAGTTTCACGGACCATTACTTAGACCAGCCGTTTGATTTATCGACTGTGATGTTCATCGGCACAGCCAATTACACCGAGCCGATACCACCGGCACTTCACGACAGGATGGAAATCATTGAGCTGCCCGGCTATACCGAGACGGAAAAGTTGAACATCGCGAAGAAATACCTTGTCCCGCGGCAATTGAAAGAACACGGGCTGAACAAAAACCGGCTCAAAATCAAAAGCGAGACAATCGCTGCGATTATAAAGAGTTATACGCGTGAGGCGGGAGTGCGGAATTTGGAGAGAAATATCGCGGCGGTATGCAGGGCCGTGGCGACTGATATTGCGAAAAATAAAAAGAGGAAGGCGACCATCAAGGCGGACGACTTGGCCAAGATTCTGGGGCCCACGCAATATGAATCGGAGCTTGCCCTGCGTGCGGGGATACCAGGGGTGGCGACCGCGCTTGCGTTTACACCCGTGGGTGGCGAGATACTATTCATCGAGTCGGCTTCGATGCCGGGCAAGGGCACATTGCAGCTTACGGGCCAAATCGGCGACGTGATGAAAGAAAGCGCACAGGCAGCGTTTTCAATCCTGAAATCCAACGCAGGCAACCTCGGCATAGAAGCAAGTAAATTCACTAAATTCGATTACCATATTCACGTCCCGGCAGGCGCTATTCCAAAAGACGGGCCAAGTGCAGGCGTAGCGATGTTCAGCTCGCTTGTCAGTTTGCTTTTGCATAAGCCGGTGAGACCGGATGTGGCTATGACGGGCGAGATTACGCTGCGAGGTTTAGTGCTGCCGATAGGCGGCTTGAAGGAGAAGATATTAGCCGCCAAACAGGCCGGCATAAAGATGGTGATTTTGCCCGCTCGCAACAAAAAAGACCTGCCCGAAGTGCCGAAGGAAGCCAAAAAGGGCATGAAATTCAAGTTCGTTAAAAACACAAACGAAGTGCTTAAAATCGCCCTGAATGCTGATTAATTAAACAGCAGGCGAGGTTCGCGGTTAATTCTTTTTCTTATCCGTTGTGGTTTTCGGCGAGTTCGGCAGTATCAACGGTTTTCCGCTGTCCGCGCGTCTCGCTTCAATCATCGCTATGATGATAACGCCGATGACCGTTGCCATCCCTATTATTACCAGAATAACCATACCCGAATGACTGCTTATGCTCATATCACACCTTTTCTTTTATTATCGCGTTTGCTATTTTAACAACATCAAGCATTTTTGCAACATCATGAACACGGATAACTGATACGCCCGCGGAGGCACAAAGTGCGACGGCAGCGGCGGTGCCGAAGGTCCTGTCGGCGGGTTCTTCTTTGCCGGTTAATTTGCCGATAAACCATTTCCTGCTTGGGCCGACAAGGACACGGTAGCCGGTTTTTACGAATTTATCGATATTGGCTAAAAGCTTGAGATTGTGCTCAACGGTCTTGCCAAAGCCGATGCCTGGGTCGATGAAGATTCGCTGTTTCGGTATTCCTAATTTCTCGGCTCGTTTTGCCCTTTCGAGTAAAAATTTCAAAACCTCGCTGAGCACGTCTTTATATTTCGGCTCTGCCTGCATCGTTCGCGGCGTTCCCTGCATGTGCATCAGAATCACAGGCGTTTTTCGTTTGGCGGCTAATTGTGCCATTCGTTCGTCAGCTAAAGCGGTGATGTCGTTTATGATATTTGCGCCGGCGTCTAATGCGGCTTTGGCTACTTCGTAATTTGTCGTATCGATACTTATACAGCCCTTCGTTTTTTTTGCGAGCTTCGCTATTACGGGTATTGCCCTGTGAACCTGTTCATCGGCGGTAACGGCCTGTGCGCCCGGCCTTGTGGATTCGGGACCGACATCAATTATCGCCGCTCCCTCGGCAGCCATTTTAATGCCCTGCTCGATGGCCTTATCGCGGTCTAAGAAATTTCCTCCATCGCTGAACGAATCGGGCGTAACATTAAGAACACCCATAAGAAGACAACCGCCCGAAAAGTCCAATTTGCCCATTGGCCATTTGAGAATGTTTGACTTATTGTTTTTTTGCCTTTTCACTTTTGCCTTTTAACTTTGAACCCGATTCCTTTTAATTTATTCTCTGTATCCTCTGTGCTCCCTGTGGCTAAAATTATTGTTGTATTTTGAAATTCCCTTCGCACAGGGTAATTTTTACGAAGGTCGTCGAAGAATCTGCCTCTTTTTTCCTCTTCTACCATAGCGATTTCGCGCGTGTTGAAATCGTCGCGGTTGATTACGTAAACCTGCCGGACAATTTCGTGAAGGAGCGTTTGCGAGTCGGGGCTGATTTTATCAATCGTTATTTGCGGCACCGTCGGCGGCGGGAGAAAGTCCTCGATTTTGTGTTTTGGTTTTAAGCCGAAGTAGTTGCAGGCAGCATTGTAAATCATAATCATCCCCCCGATTTTGCCGTCGAGAGAATAACCCGCGATATGGGGCGTGGAAATATCAACAAGCCGAAGCAATTCACAATCGATATTTGGCTCATTTTCCCAGACGTCGAGAATAATGGCGGAGAGTTTTTTATTTGTTATGGCGGCCTTTAGAGCAGCCGTATCGTGAACGGCCCCACGACAGGTATTTATGAAGACACATCCTGGTTTCAAAGAGGCGAAAAAAAATTCATCTGCCAAATGGTATGTTTTATCCTGTCCTTCTCGGGTCAAAGGCGTATGCAAGGTTATGAAGTCACAATCAAAAAGCTCATCGATGGGCCGGTATTTTGAGTCACCGGTCCGACGTAACAACGGCGGGTCGTTGAGTTTGACAATCATACCGAGTGCGACACATTTTTTCGCGACTTTGCTGCCTACGTTGCCGACGCCGACAACACCGATGGATTTGCCTTCGAGGGTTATTTTGTGTTTTTGAGCGACAGATAGCAGTGCAGCGATAATATAATCGGCAACTGAATTGGCATTTGAGCCGGGCGCCGAGGCAAAGCCGATACTTTTATTTTTCAGGTACTCTACATCTATGTGTTCGAAGCCGATTGTCGCGGTGGCGACGAATTTGACTTTGCTGCCTGCCAATAGCTTTTCATTTACCGGCGTAATGCTGCGGACAAGCAGAATATCCGCCTCTGCTATTGCATCAGGAGTTATTTTCCTGCCGGATAGCGTTTGAACGTCGCCTATTGACGCGAAACATTCTTTTACAAACGGTATATTTTCATCAGCGACTATTTTCATTTTTTATTCCCATCGCCCGGCTATTTGGGTGCCGCAGTCGGGACAAGTTGATTTCTTAATTTTGTTCGAGGCGATATTATAGCCGATTCGCTCGATGAGCGGGTGGCCGCATTTGTAACAATATGTGTTTTCCTGTTTTGAGCCGGGGACGTTGCCAAGATAGACGTAGTGTAAGCCCGCCTGTTTGCCGATTTCATAAGCTCGCTGCAGCGATTTGGGCGGGGTTGGCTGGGAGTCGGTGTATTTATATTGCGGGTAAAATCTGCTGACGTGCCAGGGGAAATCGGGGCCGGCTTTTGTAACAAGAAAATCAGTGAGCCGTTTTAATTCTTCATCGGAGTCATTTTCACGGGGGAGCAGCAGCGTTGTTGTTTCCATCCATATATTGGTATGTTTGGCGATGTATTCAATCGTTTCGAGGACGGGCTGGAGCTTTGCCTTGCACAGTCGGCGATAATAATCCTCGCTGAATGCTTTCAAATCCACATTTATCGCATCTAACCACTCGGCTGCGAAATCAATCGCCTCCCTGGTCTGGTAGCCGTTGCTGACAAAGATGTTTTTCAGGCCGTGTTGCTTTGCCAATCTGGCACAGTCGGCGGCCAGTTCCATAAAAATGGTCGGTTCGGTATATGTGTAGGAAATGCTTTTGCAGCCGTATTGAATGGCGGCGTTTACGATTTCTTCGGGGCTTATGGCTTTGCCCTCGAATTCGCCTGTCTCGACGACTGCCTGGCTAATCTGCCAGTTCTGGCAAAATTCGCAGCGGAAGTTGCATCCCATTGTAGCAATCGAAAAACTTTTGCTTCCCGGCTGGAAATGAAACAACGGCTTTTTCTCTATCGGGTCGGGATTCGCCGAGACGACCTTGTCGTAATTGAGCGAATACAGAACGCCGGCGACATTTCTGCGGACGGCGCATATACCGGTTTTGCCCTCGACAATCAGGCAGCGGTGCGCACAAAGAAAACACTGCACCTTATTGCCTTGTGCCCGTTCCCACAAGACGGCTTGTTTTAGATGTTGCTGGGCTGTCATTGGTTTCACCTGCTATATATATACCTTCCGGCTTCGCCGGTTTAGTATATTGAATTGCTCAGGCGAAATCAAACCCTTCGATGTTGCCCGGGGCGAATCCCCGTTACCATCGGGACGCTATGCCCTGCCGATGCGTTTCAAATAGGCCTTTGATTTTTTAAGTCCCATCCTCGACGCTTTCTTTTTGACGGCGTCGGTCTTGCGTCCAACCTTTTTGGCGATTTTGGAAGTGGCGGTTACGGGAAACAACCTTTTGAGCAGGTTGAGGTCCCCTTTACTCCACTGTCCCCTTGGAGCTCTTTTCTTTGCCATTTGTGTCCCCTTTCACAAAAGCTCGGTGTCATAATATATCCCCATCGAGGGACGACACCATTACGTGACAATCTACATATACGACGCGACGGTGTCAAGTGTTTTTGGCGACAATAGAAATATAAAATTATTCCGCCCAAAGGCATTAAATAAGGGCCGCCATATACTTTACAGCCCCGTGATTTGAGGTATACTGGGGTTTATTATGGCAAACTCGAAGGAAAACTCGGTTGGTATAGTTAAAACGCAGATAATACGGGTTGTGGAGGAAAACAACCCGCTGGAACTCGCGTGCGGCAAGACGCTTGGGCCTATTGACGTGGCATACGAGACATACGGCAAGCTCGACGCAACGGGAGATAACGTTGTCCTGGTTTGCCATGCCCTCAGCGGCAACGCCCACGTTGCGGGATTAAACAGCCCTGATGACCGCAAACCCGGCTGGTGGGATAATATGGTCGGCCCGGGAAAAGGTATCGATACCAATAAGTATTTTGTGATTTGCTCGAATTTTTTGGGCGGGTGTTCCGGCACGACGGGGCCTTCCTCAATTAATCCCAAAACCAGCAAACCGTACGGGCTTGATTTTCCGATTATCACAATAGCAGATATGGTGAAGATTCAAAAGCTCCTGCTCGATAAGCTCGGCGTAAAAAAAATATTGTCCGTGATAGGCGGCTCGATAGGCGGGATGCAGGTTCTGCAGTGGTCGATTCAGTATCCGGATTTTGTCCGCTCAGCCATACCGATAGCTACTACAAGCCACTTGAGCGCTCAATCGATAGCGTTCGACGCGGTAGGACGAAACGCAATACTGGCAGACGCTAATTTCGCCGACGGGCAGTATCACAATAAGGGGCAGCCGGCCGAAGGGCTGGGTATTGCGCGGATGATTGGGCATATTACGTATCTTTCAGAAGAAAGTATGCGTGAGAAATTCGGCAGAAAATTACGCACCGCCGAAGATTACAAATACGATTTTGCCTCTGAGTTCGCCGTCGAGACATATCTCGATTATCAGGGGCAGAGCTTCGTCGAGCGGTTCGACGCCAACAGTTATCTGTATATTACCAAGGCGTCGGATTATTTCGACCTCACAAAGGACTATGGCTCTCTGCGACAGGCCTTCGCCAACGCTAAAAGCCGGTTTTTTGTCGTGAGCTTGTCAAGCGACTGGCTTTTCACGCCTGCCCAGTCGAGAGCGATAGCCGAAGCGATTGCCGCGAATCGCAAGGACGTAAGCTACTGCGATATCGCCTCGCCTTATGGCCACGATGCTTTTTTGCTGGAAATAGAAACGCTCGGGCAATTTATATGCTGTTTTCTGAAAGCGACGTATGACCCGCAGAACCGCAAACCCTGCTCCTGTATCGCCAAGCGGGGACAAGGGCTGGATATTTTTGACCAGCCGCAGAGGGCGCGTGTTGATTACGACCTCATTGAATCCCTTATAGAGCCGAGAAGCAGCGTGCTTGACGTTGGTTGCGGCAGCGGTGAGTTGCTTGCAAATCTTGTCCGGGACAAACACATAAAAGGCGAAGGCGTCGAGCTTGGCCAGGAATTTGTGCTGGATTGTGTCTGCCGGGGATTGCCCGTTATTCAGCAGGATGTCGAGCAGGGGCTTGATTATTATGCCGACAAGAGCTTCGATTACGTGATATTATCGCAGACAGTACAGACGCTAAAAAATCCCGAGAAGGCGCTTCTCGAAATGCTGCGGGTCGGCAAAAAGGTGATTGTCAGCTTCCCGAATTTCGCACACTGGCGATGCAGATTACAAATGGCGTTTCTGGGCAAGGCGCCGGTAACGGGCAACCTGCCTTTCGAATGGTATAATTCGCCGAATGTGCATTTCTTCACTATTAAGGATTTTGACGGATTTTGCGACAAGCTCGGCGTAAAGGTTGAAAAGAAAATAGCGTTGAGCGAAACGCGGGGCAGCCAGGTGAAGTTTGCACCGAATTTATTCGCCGACCAGGCGGTTTATGTAACAAGCAGGGATTAGTTTGCGAATCTCAACAGTTGCTGCAGGAGAAATGAAATGGCAGGTATAGAGCGGGTTGGTGTTTCGCTTGAAAAGGAATTGCTTGGGGCATTCGACAAGCTGATTGCCGAGAAGGGTTATCAGAGCCGGTCGGAGGCGATACGCGATTTAATCAGAGAGCAGCTAAGCGATAATCGGCTGACCAACGAGAAAACCGAGGCGGTCGCCGCGGTTGTGCTTGTGTATGACCATCACGCAACCGCAATTATGGAGCGATTGACCGACCTTCAGCACTCACACGTCCTGAAAACCATTTCTTCCCTGCATGTTCATCTGGGCCACCATGACTGCCTCGAAGTGATAGTCCTGCGAGGCAAAGTCGGCGAGATAAACCGGATGGGCGAAAAGCTCATAAGCATTAAGGGTGTCAAGCTTGGACGCATTAATTTGCTGGCAAACGAAGGCCTGTAAGCAAAGTATGCCCGCGTTTAAGCTTGACAATAACAGGCCAAATCGTTTCTAATATGACTGTGCAGGGCGATTAGCTCAGCTGGTTAGAGCGCACGGATCACACCCGTGAGGTCACAGGTTCGAACCCTGTATCGCCCATTTTGTCATATCTTTAACATCTCAGGAACGAAAGCTCACTTGTTACGTCCTTTCTGGCTCACCTATTCCAGCGGCAATTACACTATATAACAGATTTGCCTGCCGACGAAAATCAACCCGGCTGAATCGTAATAAGACCCGGTTTCCGCTTGAAAATCAGAGGCATGATGTGTATAATTCGTGTTTTTACTTGAAAGGAAAATCGAATGAAATCAGATGTAGCCAATATGTCGCTTGCCGCCGTAGGCAAGAAACGAATACTGTGGGCGGATAACGATATGCCGGTTTTGGCATCAATACGCGAAAGATTCGCAAAACAGAAACCATTGGCAGGTAAAAATGTTTCGGCCTGTCTTCACGTAACCGCCGAAACCGCCAATCTTGCCCGGACACTCAAGGCAGCAGGCGCAAATCTGGTTTTGTGCGCATCAAATCCGCTCAGTACTCAAGATGACGTAGCCGCATCGTTGGTTAAGGATTTCGGCATACCTGTTTTCGCAATCTGCGGCGAAGACCGCAAAACATACTACAAACACATTCACGCAGCGCTCGACCATAAGCCCGTCATCACCTTAGACGATGGTGCAGACCTTGTTACCGAGCTGCACACCAGCAGAACCGAAGGCGCTCCTCGCATAATCGCCAGCTTGGAAGAGACGACAACCGGCGTTATCCGGCTTCGTGCACTCGAAAAATCCGGCAGACTGAAATTCCCAGTCATCGCGGTAAACGACGCGGCAAGCAAACACCTGTTCGATAACCGCTATGGGACGGGCCAATCAACCGTCGATGGCGTGATTCGAGCCACCGACCTCTTAATAGCAGGTAAGAAAGTCGTGGTCGTCGGTTACGGCTGGTGCGGACGGGGCTTCGCGATGCGATGTAAAGGTATGGGCGCAATCGTCATCGTTACCGAAATAGACCCCATAAAGGCAATCGAGGCCTCAATGGACGGCTTCGACGTTATGCCGATGGCTCAGGCCGCAAAAATAGGCGAGCTGTTCCTGACACTGACAGGCAATAAAAATGTAATACGAGGCGAGCATTTCCGCGTTATGAAAGACCGCGCTGTCGTCGCTAACTCGGGGCATTTCAACGTCGAAATCGACATACCTGCCCTGACGAAGCTGAGCAAAAAGGTGAACAAAGGCGTCCGAGAGCACGTCGATGAATATATCCTCAAAAACGGTAAACGCATACATCTACTCGCTCAAGGCCGGCTGATTAACCTCGCTGCCGCCAAAGGCCACCCCGCTTCGGTTATGGATATGAGTTTCGCGACCCAGGCGCTCGAGGCCGAACACGTTATCAAAAACGCACGGTCGCTGACCGCCGCCGTTTATGATGTTCCAGTCGAGATTGAAAATATCGTCTGCACGCTGAAACTCAAATCGATGGGTATCTCGATTGACAAGCTGACGCCTGAGCAGGTCAAATATCTCGCCGACTTCGGCGAAGGCACATAACGGCGGGTAATTAGATATGTTCAGGGCCGTTTTGTTTGACCTCGATGGCACACTGCTTTATACGCTGAAAGACGTCGCCGACGCGATGAATAAGGCGCTCGAGCATTTTGGATTCCCAACCCATCCTATCGACGCGTATAAGTATTTCATAGGCGAAAGTGTTGAAACCGAGGTGCAACGTGCCCTGCCTGAATCCGCGTGCGACCCCGAATTCGTCAGGAAAGTCGCAGCGTATTCGGAGGAAATCTACGACAAATGCTGGGGCGATAATACCCACCCATACCCGGGCATACCGGAACTTTTAACGGAACTTCCGCGACACGGCTTGTCTTTGGTAATCCTATCCAACAAAAACGACCGCTTCACAAAGGTTATGGTCGAAAAAATCCTTCCGCAGTGGCGATTCAAAATCGTCCAGGGCGCATTGCCTGATGTCCCATTGAAGCCCGACCCCACAATGGCGCTGCAAATCGCAAAGAAACTCCGTATTCCGCCCGAACAATTTCTCTACTTAGGCGATACCAGCACCGATATGAAAACAGCCGTCGCCGCGGGAATGTTTCCCGTCGGCTGCTTATGGGGCTATCGCACCGCCGATGAACTGCTCGAATCCGGCGCAAAACTCCTCATTGATAATCCGCTCGATGTCCTCGGCGTTATCGACAATCCGCGAAATCTTTAACGGCCGGCTTTTATACTATACGCAGGACTATCTTGCCGCGGGTATGACCCGCTTTGCTTAATTCCTGGGCGTAGTACGCTTCGGAAAGCAACAAAACAGTTTCCACAGCGGGCACAAGCAGACCCGAATCAACCAGGTCTGCAATCTCGGCCAACTGGGTCGAGTTATTCCGAACGAAAACAAATGACTGTCGCACGCCATACGAGTCAGCTTCCTCCTGAGAGGGCTGACTTACTATAGAAACCAGAATCCCTCCTTTGGCCAGCACCTTCCATGACCGTTTCTGCGTTTCTCCTCCAATCGTGTCTAAAACGACATCAACTTTATGAACAACGTCTTCAAATCTTGTGGCCTGATAGTCGATTGCCTCGTCAACACCCAGTTCCATCAGGAAATCCCGGTTACTTTTAGACGCCGTGCCTATTACGCGTGCACCCGCCCACTTTGCAAGCTGCACCGCAAGATGTCCCACGCCGCCGGCGGCAGCGTGAATCAGAACCGATTGCCCTGACTGGAGATTGGCGGCTTCAAACAGCGATTGCCAGGCCGTAAGGGATGCAAGAGGAATGGCCGCGGCACGAATGTGGTCAACCGACTTTGGCTTATACTCCACGTCCTCCTCGCGCATCACGAGATATTCGGCGTATGCCCCATTACGAAGCAGGTCGCCCCTGCCGAAAACTTCATCGCCTACTTCAAACTTTTTCGCACCCGGGCCTGCAGAATCGACAACCCCAGAGAAATCCCATCCTGGTATCAGGGGCAGTGTGCGGTCGGCCATTTCTTTTAAATACCCCTCCCGGATTTTCCAGTCAACAGGGTTAACGCCGGCAGCGTGAACCCTTATCAGAATTTCACCTGCTCCGGCCTTAGGTCGCGGAACTTCTTCATATCTCAATACCTCCGGGCCGCCGTATGAATACATACGAACCGCGAACATTGTGTCTGTTCGTACCTTTTTTGAAGCGGATGTCTCAACTTTAAAGATGCTCATTTGGGACTCCTTAACTCGCTCTCGTCAAAAAGATTGTTTTTCTCAAATCACATTTACTTTTATCTTTTTACTAATACCTGGATTGCGCAGCCATAAGGAAAATACCTAATCGGCTTTCGCAAATGCTTAACCTGCTTTTTCCGGGCGCAAATAAAAACCCCCCGATAAAAATCGAGGGGTTTTAGTTCTTGTTCTATGGTAGTGTGATTTTACTTGGGTTTTGCCGTACTTGGCTTATTGGGTTCTGGTTTGTTCGGCTCTGCCTTGGTCAGTTCCGCTTTTGCGGCGCCGACGCGGGTGGCATTGGCATCCCTGTTGCCCCTATCGCTCTTGAACACGCCCTTTATCGCATTGCCCTCAACGGTCCCTTCAAACTCCGACTCCATAATGCGGCCACCGAAATCGCTGGTGCGGATAAAAGTAAGTTTCCCGCCTTCGAACTTCATATTTGAAATTTTGCTTTCACCCCTCTGGCCCGCCCATTTTCCGGCAAGTATGCCGTCCGCGTTCTTGGTGATGGTCAGCTTCTCCACGCTTTCTCTTGCCGGCATATTAACACTCATTTGCCACTCACCGACAATCGTATCTGCTCCCGCTTTGGCTTCTCCCTGTAATGCCCCCTCGAATGTAAATTCGCCAAACTGACCTTTGCCTGTACCCTTGAGTTTCCCGCCTTCAAGGGCTCCCTCGTAAGCCGTCTTCATTTCCTGGCCGCCAAAATTATTGGTCTGGACAAACTTCAGTTTGCCGTTCTCGAAAGTAATGTCTGACAGCTGGCTTTCACCTCTTTGAGTTGACCACGTTCCCGCAAGTTTGCCCTCGGCGCCCTTAGTAATCGTCATCGTCGCAGTCATAGCCCTTGCCGGCATCTGGCTTTTGAATTCCCACTCGCCAACCACCCCCTCTGCTGCAATAACAACCGGCGCCAGCGCAAGACATGTCAGCATAACGCCTGCCACAATCGCTTTGGTGTTCATAATTAAATTCTCCTAAAAAACCGTTAAAAAGATTTCCGTTAGACACAAAAACAGTCATAAGTAAGACGTTCCGGTATTTATATTTATTTCAAATATCAGGCGTTTGCCCGGATTTTCGAACTAACGCCCTGCCTGTAAAGGGAAATAGTAGTGGAAATCATACCGCTAACGTTGTGGTTTTGGCGGAGGTATTGCTGGGCGGACTCGGCAAGCCGTCTGGCTTCATCGGGCATGTCAAAGATGCGCTTAAGGCAGTTGTAAACGCTAAGCTGGTCATCGGGATTAAAAATGAAGGCGGTTTTGTCCTCGATAATAAGGTCATCGACGCCGCCTTTGGACGCTGCGACGACGGAACCGGCGCTCATCGCGGTCAACAGCAGCATATTGAATCTGCTGGATGGTCTGGGTGCGATGAATACGTCGGCGGCAGAACCGGCGGAGTAAAGGCCCAGCGAACAAGGAACGATAGTAACCGCGTGAAGCAGGTCAAGAGAGCGAATTTGTTTCCAAAGTGGCCCTTCGGGCCGTCCTGAAGCAATAAGGGCAACAATAAACTGACAACCATCGACAATCAGGCGATGCAACGCCTGGAAAAGGTTATCAAGGTTGGCGTGGTTATCGAGAGGCGGAGCGACAACAATACCCGGCAGATGCTCGGGATGCATAAAACACGCGGTGGAATCCTCAACGAAGGTGCCGACGCTGATTTGGCAAACACGGTCAGTGAATTTGGGGTGAGCTGCCACGAAATGGTCGGCGATGGTTTTGGAAGGCACGACGATATTGGTGCAACGAGTTGGGGAAAAGGAAATGTGCGAGGAAATCGAATTTATATTGAGCAGATAGGGGATATCAAGGTTGCGAGCAAGCCAGCGAGCCGTCGCAGCGGAAGTTTCGCAAAGACAATGAATAATTTCCGGCTCGAATTTACTGACTTGATTAAGAAGAACGTGAAGATTGTAATGCTGCATCAGGGGTATATCAATTGCCGGGTGTCTAACGACCTCGACAGCCGGCGGGATGATGGAATCAGCATCGTTTCCCGGCGGGCATATCAAAATGACCGGGACGGACTCATCGGCCAGGCCGACAAGCAGGTGCTTGAGGTATGAAGGATATTCGGCAAGCGTGCGGCGAGATGCGATAACAGCGACTCGCGGCGACTTAGGCGCCTCCGGCTCAAAATCCGTAGTCATTTGCTCGTCTGCCATCATATTCCCTTAAAAACAGGGGTATTATAGCAGAGGTAAAGATTATCTGCTATTCAATGATTGATTATTGATTACCGATTATTTGAGGATTAGCGGATTTTGAGAGTGGCCAGGGCGATAGCGGCAAATGCGGCGGCAACAAGCCAGAAACGGACAACGACCTGCGGTTCGGACCAGCCGATAAGGTGAAAATGGTGGTGGATTGGCGCACACCGGAAAAGGCGTTTGCCGCCCGTGTATTTGAAGTAGGAAACCTGCAGGACAACGCTGAAAAGCTCTATCATAAAGACGCCGCCGATGATAAGCAGAAGAATTTCATTTCTGGTGGCAAGTGCGCCGTAACCCATAGCGGCGCCGAGCGGCAGCGAGCCGATATCTCCCATAAAGACCTGTGCGGGATGACAGTTAAACCACAGGAAACCGAGGACTGCCCCGAGAATAGCGGAAAAGAATATGGCCAGCTCGCCCGCCTGCGGGATAGCAGGCAAGAGCAGATAGCTTGACCAGGTGGCGGTAGATGTCCGGCTCATTGGTTCGGAGGCGACATAGCAGAGGACGGCAAGAACGAATGAGGCGATACCCGTGCAGCCGGCGGCGAGGCCATCCATGCCATCGGTGAGATTGACGGCGTTGCTGGTGGCGGACAGATACAGAATAGCGATGAGAATGAACATCCAGTTGGCCAGGGGAAGCCCGTGTTTATAGAAAGGAAGCCAGAATTTTCGCCCGTCTTCGATATTGGTGAAATCGATATAGAGGAAGGAGGCGATAAGAACTGCGCCGCCGAACTGGAAGAGAATTTTTTCCCAGGGTTTGAGACCGTCCCGGCTGCGATGATGCGATTCGGCGGTGAGCTTCAGCCAGTCGTCAACTGCGCCGAGGGCGCCAAACCACAGGACGAGGATGATTGCCTTTTGGATGAAAGGGTTGTTAAGCTTGGCCCAGAGAACGGTAGAGCCAAGCACGGCGGCAATTATAATCAGGCCTCCCATAGTCGGGGTGTTGGCTTTTTGCTTTGTGAGCTCATTGAGGGACGCAAGATAGAATTCGGGGCGGTCGCCTATTTTTTTCCGCATAAGCCAGCGAATAAGAGGCGGGCCAAGCACAAGCGCGATAACCAGCCCCGTCAGCAAGGCCGCGAAAGCACGGAACATCACTTCCTGATAGGCGTAGAAACCCAGCCGATGGGTAACTGAGTTACGAAAAAACCAGAGAAGATGATAAATCATTTTATTTTCGTCTTCCGTGACCAGCAACCGCCGCCCCGCCGCCGGCATCAGGCCAGACCGGACGGGCTGACGATTCACTGACGATAATTTTTTAGTTTATCAACAACAAGCTCAAGCTTATTAACGCGTGAGCCCTTGACCAGTATTATATCAGAATCTTTTATCAAATTCCGCAAGTTATTGCAAAGGTCTGTATTACTCGTGAAGCTGCGGGTCTCAATGTCGGGCAAGGTCTTCTTCGCAGATTCCGCAGAAATTGCAGCGAGATTGCCGAGCGTGATGAGGAGATTTACCCCTGCTTTTGCGATTTGTTCGCCGAGCTGATGGTGTAAAATCTGCTCGGAATCGCCGAGTTCCGCCATATCGCCGCAAATAAAGACAGCCCTGCGTTTTTGACTGCCGGCGAGGTTCGCGAGGATATCAAGGGCGTTTTTCATCGAGGCAGGATTGGCGTTATAGCAATCAGAAATAACGGTAAGCCCGCCTTTTGGCGAGGTCTCGCCAACGGCAGAGCCGATGGCGGATGAGCCAATCTTAAGCATTTCGGTTCGCATCGAAACGGGGCTTATTGATTTTATCGCGTCGGCAAATTGTGCGGCTGTAATACCAAGATTTGAGCAGATTGCCCAGGCGGCAAGGGCGTTTTCAATATTCCCCCTGCCTAGAATCGGAACCTCGACAGGCACACCATCGATAGTCAACTTACTGGCAAGCGGCCCGACGGAAATATCGCGTGCGCAGTAATCAGCGGATGCGGAACAAGAAAAAGTTTTGAAAATTAAGCCGGCATGGCGGGCGGTATCGAGCAATGGCGGGCAATCCGCGTTAATGATAAGAGCGCCAGATGACGCGAGACCTTTGGCGATTGATAATTTTTCTTCGGCGATTTTCCCGACGGAGCCGAAGCCGGCAAGATGGGCGGGATAAACATTGGTAACCACGGCGATATCCGGCGAGGCGATTCGGGTCAGATACTCGATTTCGCCGGTATGGTTGGTGCCCAGTTCGACAATGATAATTTCCTGATTCGGCTCAGCCCCAAGCAATGTCAAAGGCAGGCCTATGAAATTATTGAAACTTTTCGGCGACTGGAAGACCTTGAAACACCGGCTAAGAACGTGGTGAGTGATTTGCCTCGTTGTTGTTTTGCCGACGGAGCCGGTGATTGCGACAACCTTGAATTTGCAATCCTTACGATACCAACAGGCAAGGTCGCCCAGGGCCTTTATTGTGTCGGATACTTTAAGAATTGCTTTGCCTGGAAATTTGTCGAGCGGAATGTCATTGCTTACCACCGCACAAACAGCACCCTTATCAAAAACTTCGGCCAAAAAGTTGTGACCATCGAAATTCTCGCCCGAAATGGCAAAAAAACAGTCGCCGGGCTTTGCTGTTCGTGAATCTGTATTTATATCAGTAACGTCACAATTTGTGCCCAGCGTCTTATGACCCGCCTTTATTATTTTGGCCAAATTTTCAATTGAAAGTTTTTTCATTTTTTAGTTTTTAGCAAATCAAGGGCGATTTGCTGGTCGCTGAATGGAAATTTTTGTTTGCCGATGATTTGATAATTCTCGTGGCCTTTGCCGGCAATTACAACAACATCGCCTTTTTTCGCTGATTCAATGGCAAGAGCTATCGCCTTTTTCCTGTCAGGTTCTATTTTGATTTTGGGTGAGCCGGGGTCTTTGAGGCCGGTAACAATTTGATTGATTATATCGTCAGGGTTTTCGGTCCTTGGGTTATCGCTTGTTACGATTGCCATGTCCGCGTATTTTTCAACAACTTTCGCCATACGGGGTCGTTTGGTTTTGTCCCTGTCGCCGCCACAGCCGAATACGACGATGAGACGGGCTTTACATAATGGCTTTAGAGTTGAAAGAACGTTATCAAGAGCATCGTCGGTATGGGCAAAATCAACGAGAACGGTAAACGGCGCATCGGATTTTACATTTTCAAGTCGGCCTGGGATTGCGTCGAGAGCGGACAAACCACAAGCAACCGTTTTGAGGTCGAGGCCCGCAGACAGACACAAGCCAGCGGCGGCAAGATGATTGGCAACGTTGAATCGGCCAAGCAAAGGCGTTTTTATGCGGATACTTTGCCCCTGATACTGAAGGGTGAATGTTGTGCCTGAGTCATCGATTGAGTGAATTTCAGCGGAAAGCTCAGCCTTCTCATCAACAGCAAACCAGAGAATTTTGGCCTTTGTCATCGCGGCGATTTGTTTTGAGTAAGGTGATTGCTTATTAAGAACGGCTGTTGAATTGGGAGAAAGCGTAACCAAGAGTTTTGACTTGGCGGCCAGGTAATTTTCGGTGGTTTTATGATAATCAAGGTGGTCACCTGTGAGATTAGTGAAAGCGGCGGCCTTGAAATTTATTGCGGCGACTCGGTTCTGGTCGAGGGCGTGGGAGCTGGCCTCGATAACCATATATTTTGCGCCGGCTTTTAGCATCTGCGATTGCGATTTTGCGATAGTCAGGCAATCGGGGGTAGTGAGCGGCGCAGGTGAAACATCAATGCCTGTGTCATAAATGACGGTCCCTATGAGGCCGCATTTTTCCCCGGCGGCCCGAAAACAGGAGCGGACAAGGAAAGTTACTGTGGTTTTGCCCTTGGTTCCCGTTACGGCGAGATTGGTGAGTTTATCAGCGGGGTTACCATTGGCGGCCTGGGCAAGAACGGCAAGGGCAAGGGAGGAATCAGGGACGGTAATAACCTGGATTCCCGCTCCTTCGACGTTGCTCAGGACAGGTTGCGCGGGAATGACAACGGCAGAAGACGATTGGCAGACGATGAATTTTGCGCCTTTGGCGAGGACCTGTGGGATAAAGTCGTGGCCATCGACGTTTGGGCCTTTGACGGCGACGAAGATATCGCCCGGCTCGACAATACGAGAATCATCGCACAGCCGGGGTGAATTGCCCGAAAAAACAAGCGTCAACAGTTCATCAAAGTTCATAACATTCGGAGTATTTTAGAATGATAACTTGTCGGATGCAATGAAAGGTTTATACTAATCATAGAAGATATTCGGAAACATCAAATAACCTGGAAATACGGGGATGATTATGAAGGTAAAAATTTTCGCGATTGGGCTTATCGTTCTGCAATTCGCTGTTTTGGCGCTGGGGCAGACCGATGACGTCGAATACTACGCTGTATTCGTGGATGGGACCAAGGTCGGGCACGCTATACACAGCAGGGTCGTGACGGGCGAGCAGGTCACAACAACAGAAAATGTCAATATGACGCTAAATAGAATGGGAAAGACCGTTCTAATGAAGACAAAGGAAATTTGCGTTGAGACGGTAAAGGGGGAGCCGATATCGTTCACCTCGGAACAGGATATGGGAATAGTAATGATGAAAACAGAGGGCAGCGTGGGCAAAGACGGAACTGCCCGGACGCGGACGACAGGAATGGGGGCTGTGCAGGAAAACACTATTGCGTGGCCAACGGGAGCGGTAATGGCGGAGGGGCTGCGCCTGATTGAGCTGGAGAAAAAACTGAAAGAAGGCACAAGTTACGATGTAAATGTGTTCAGCCCCGGAATAATGGCCGCTGTTTATTCCCGCGTGAAAGTTGGGGCAAAGCAGGACGTCGATTTGCTGGGCAGAATCGTGCCGCTGACAAAAGTCGAAACGGTTATGAGTATGCCCGGAACCGGCGAGATTGCTTCGATTGATTACGTTGACGAGCAGTTAAGGGCGTTAAAAAGCATAATGCAGATGGCAGGTATGAACGTGGAGATGCTGGCCTGCACAAAAGAATTCGCGATGAGCAACAACCAGCCCGCCGAAATAGTAGATAAGATGTTTTTGGCAAGTCCTGAGCCGATTGAAGACGCAGGGACCGCAAAATCAATTACATATTACCTGAAACCGACCGCTCAAACGACGAATCTCACGATACCGTCAAGCGATAACCAGCGGGTTCAGAAGCTCGAAGATGGAACAGTGATAGTGAAAGTCGAACCGGTGACTATGCCTACGGGCGGAACATTCCCATATAAGGGAACAGACGCGAACATCGCAGAGATGATAAAGCCAGGCAGATTTGTGCAGAGCGACGACGCAAATATAATCGCCCTTGCGAAACAGGCGGTGGGCGACGCGAAGGATTCGGCTGAAGCGGCAAAAAGAATCGAAGAGTTTGTGGCAAAATACGTAAAAAATATAAGCTTGTCGGTTGGTTATGCCTCGGCGACGGAGGTCGCGGCGAGCAGGAGAGGCGACTGCACGGAATTCGCGGTCCTGTGCGCGGCGATGTGCCGGGCGGCGGGGATACCGGCAAAAATAACAGTGGGCGTGGCATACGTAAATGATTTTGAGGGCAAAGCCGGCTTTGGCGGGCACGCATGGACGGAGGCGTATATAGGCGACAAATGGGTCGGGCTTGATTCGGCGTTCAAAGCAGGCGCCCTGGGAAAATTCGACGCGGGACACATCGCCCTGGCATCAGGCAACGGCGAGCCGGCGAACTTCTTCAACATAGCGACGACGTTAGGCAAATTCAGAATTGAAAAAGTAACCGTTGAACCCGGAAAGTGAAACCATTACTCGAAACGGATGTCTTCGATAACCAACTGGACTGAGTGGTTGCCGTTGAACGAATCAATCGCGGCGTGATAGGCAATATCAAATGAATCGCGTTCCAGAAGTTTCTTTTCGAGCGGCCCCATCCTGAAGCCGATGCAGCGGATTGAGTTGGTGCTGTCTGTAACGGCAAACTGGAGGTGGTCGGCAGTTGCCCCTACCCTGCGAGGCGGAGAACAAAGATGAACCCCCTTTGTGGCAAACAACGGCTCAGGATTGCCCTGCCCGAACGGGCCAAGGGCCTGCATTTCGCAAACGTTTTCATAACTGAACTCGGACAATGACGCGAGGGCATCGATATTGAGCTTGCCGACACAATGCTCCTTGGACAAATGCTGTTGAGCATAAGCTTCGAGGGCATCAGTGAACTTCTGGATATTTTCGGGCAGAACGGTTACTCCCGCAGCCATTTTGTGCCCGCCGAAAGTAACGAGATGCTCTGAACAGGCGGAAATTGCTGCGAGAATATCGAAACCGGGGACGGAACGCCCGGACCCTTGTGCAGGCGTTGAGCCGGAGTTAATTATAATCGTGGGGCGGGAAAATTTATCGACAATTCGAGACGCGACTATACCAACAACACCGCTGTGCCAGGAAGTGTCAGCCAGCACGATGGTTTTCCTTTCGGGATTGTCGAGGCCCTTTTCGGCGATAATCTGGCAGGCATGGTTGTAAATTTTGCGTTCGAACCGCTGACGTTGTCCGTTTTGACTCTTGAGGTACTCGGCAACCTGCGTGGCGTGGGCAAGCGAGGTAGAAGTCAGCAATTCGACTGCCAAACGGGCGTGGCCTATTCTGCCAGCGGCATTTAGCGTAGGGGCAAGACGAAAACCGATATGATAGCTGTCGAGGCCTTTGCCGGTAAGCTCGGCGGATTCGATAAGGGCCTGCAGGCCGGGTAATTTGGTGTCGGAAAGCAAACTCAGACCGAAGCTGGTGAGCGTCCTGTTTTCACCTCGAAGCTCCATAACGTCGGCGATGGCGCCCATAGCCGCTAAAGATGTGGCGTTGAGCATAAAGTCGCGCATCTGCGGATTAAGTTTCGGGCCTGTTTTGAAAAGGTCCGCGACAGCCCAGCCCAGTTTGAAGGCAACCAATGAGCCGGAAGAATCAGGATTGGGATATGACTTATCGAGTGCGGGATGAACAATAACTAACGCCTGCGGCAGCGTGTCGGCGAACTGGTGGTGGTCCGTGATTATCAAATCGATGCCGAGTTTTTTTGCCAGGTCGGCTGCGGCGTTAGCGGTAATGCCGCAATCAACGGTTATCAGCAGTTGAGTTCTGGATTTGGCGATTGATTCAACTGCTTCGACATTAAGGCCATAGCCCTCGTCGATGCGATGCGGGATGTAATAATCGACGTTTGCGCCGAGCAGGGTAAGGATTTGCCAGAGAATCGCAACGCCCGTTATGCCATCGACGTCGTAATCGCCATAGAGCGTGATTTTTTGCTTTTGGGTAACTGCCAATTGAATTCTTTTGGCGGCGTCACGAACACCGGGAAGCAATTCGGGGCTGATTAAGTCGGTCAGTTTGGGCCTGAGAAACGCGGAGCCGGATTGCGGGTCGGTAACGCCTCGATTTATGAGCAGTTGGGCGAGCAAAGGCGAAACCTTGAGCGATTTGGCAAGCTGGTCGGCACGGGGGTCAGCAGGCGATATAACCCAGGTTTTTTCCGCGGAATTTACACGCCGATGATTTTTGTGAAGCGGTTCACAGGAAGATGATTTGCCTTGCGTCCGTGCAGAAGTTCGCATTAGTTAATATCCTGTCTATATTTTACAACATAATCGCGATGATGACTTACAGACAGAGTGTATCAGAAAGATGTGTATTTTTCAAGGATTTGTTCAGGCGCGCATATAAAGACCGCCGTTGACGGCGATATATTCGCCTGTGATGAAGCCGGCGGCTTCGGAACTGGCGAGAAACAGAATTGCCCTGGCGATATCCTCGGGAGTTCCGTTTCTGCCCAACGGGGTTTGCTGAATAGTTGCTTTTACCCGTTGCGTGGAGCTGTATCGCTGGTGGAAGCGTGTTTCGATGAAACCCGGGGCGACGGTGTTTACGCGTATGCCGTACCGGGCAAATTCCCTGGCCATAGCGATTGTTTCAGTAGCGACGGCCGCCTTTGCGCCGGCGTAGATGCCTGCGCCATCACCCCCACCATTATGACCGGCAACGGAACCGACGTTTACAACACAGCCGGCGGATTTCTTTAACCAGCCCAGGGCCGCCCGAGTAACAAAAAATATTGAGCGAACATTTGTTTCGTAAATATTATCGTGATATGCGGCGGTGGCGGTTTCGAACGGCCGGCGTTCGATAAGGTCGCCCGCATTGTTGACGAGAATATCCAGCCCCCCTGCCGTTTTGACAAACCGCTCAACCATTTTGTTTACCTGAATTTGGTTTCTAACGTCGGCCTTGAGAAGGATACCATCGCTGTGCTTTTTCACTTCAGCAAGCGTCTGCTCGCCTCCCTGTTTTGTTCTGAAATAATGAACGCCGACGAAACAGCCCTGCTTGGCAAATTCAATAGCTGCTGCCTGCCCTATGCCGGAGCTTGAGCCGGTAACGAGAACTCTTTTGCCTTTGAGGTCCTGATAAATCATATATTTCCTTATTGCGCCTTCAGCAATCGCACGGGACTAATTAATTTTTGGTTTGGCAGATTTTGTTTTAGTATCCGGTTCAAAAACCAGCAACAGCGAATCCCCCGCCTTGATGCTGATATTCAAAGCGCCTGACTTGTCGCTATGTGCAAATTTGTCGCGTTTGCCGGTATCGGGATTCCAGACCCAGGGTGTTTTGCCGGAGGTATTGAAATCCGCGCGGAAAGATACAGGGGCGGCGTTATCGGTATTGGCAAAAAAGAATATATCTCTGCCTTCGGCAAGGTAATGGACGAAAAGAAGCTTATCACTCGGCGGAGAAATCCTGACGGCTGGTAATACGCCGATTTTTTTCATCATACCGGATGTCCAGGACAGCAGGTTATCCTTGTCTTTGTCCGGGGCCGGAATGAACAAAGCCCGGTTCGGGTCGAATTCCTTGAAATGACGCATCGTAATATCGACGGCAACGCTTCGCTGAAAGAAGTCCTTGAAACCGGCGCCGGTCAGCGGTTCCCGGCCTATGAAGACGATTTTGCCGCCTTTTGCGCCAAAGAAACGCAGGTTCCTGGCAGCAAGAAAATCATCTATCGAGAACACATCTGGGACGATGACGGCTTCGTAGGTCTGCGAGCCGAAGTGTAGTTTGCCGTCATCGAAGTTTGTCTGTGAGACGATTTTATCGCTGACGAAATCGACAGTATAGCCGTTCTGACTGAGGGCCTGCCAAAGAGGGAACAGATACCAGATATAATCAGCCATCCTCGCATCAGAAGGCCCGCAATCACTCCAGAGGTCGGCGGCCGGAAGGAAAATGGCAATCCGGGCCTGGTGGCGGGCATTTCGGAACAAATAAGACAATCTCGCGTTGCGTTCGGTCCAGCTTCCGATATGCGGCCACACACGATTACGCTCGCCGGAAAAGGAAACCCCTGCCAGAATGGATTGATTGTCCCCTGCAACAAAAGCAATGTCGTCGTTTATCTTCAGCGATTCGAGATTTTCCGTATTACCAACCGTTGACTCGCCGATTACGAGGGACTTGTCGGCAAGATGCGCGGCCGAGGAAACTATCTTATCCCAGGTTCGATATCGTATATTGGCACCGGTGCCTGTCATACTCCCCTGAAATATATCGAGCGGCACCGAGCAACTGTCGAGAATATTGACGGGACCGGCCGGAACACGGGACAGAACGCCCTTATCACGACAAAAATCCTTAAAGGCCATGGTAAAGTGCTTATGATACATCCCGATGATGGCCGCGTAAAAATCATAACGTACGCGGCGAATAGTATCGTAAAAACGTGTCCTTGTCTGGGGCAAATCATTATCAAGGATAGCCGGCAGGTAAGGCATTAAGTCATAGCCGTATCGCTTGAGGAATTGCTGCGGAAAATCGCCTGTCCAGTTTGCAAAGCCAGGTTCGGCGGGAGGACATACAATCGCATGGACCGAACTCCCGAGTTTGCCGCCAAAAGCCGGGCCAAGTTTGGCGGAGATGTTGTTGAAATATTTTTCTGCAGCATTCTTATTGAGCACGTCGAGAACCGGATCGCCTGTGGCGCCTGCCGCTGATTGTAGAACGCCCGCGTAAAGGGTATGGGTGTTGGCGTCGTTAATATCGATTACAACTGTGCCGTCCGGCTTGATTTTCCCGATTAGTTCCTCGCCCGGCAAAAAACTCAGCGCATCCGTTCGAATCAGACGCAGAAAAACAAGCTTGTGATCCGGGTCAGGAACCTTAATTAAATCGCTTACGTTCACAACAGAATTTGTCGGCCCGGTGAACTTCTTTTTGCTTATTGCGATTTGCTGGCCCTGCTCGGCGGGCGAGATAAATGAGCCGCCCAGTGTCGAGCCAAGCGACAAATCCACAATCATCCCACGTCGTTTTGCTGCATCTGCGGCCAATTTGAGCGATTGTGCGTTTACGTCCTCGCCGAGAGTTATCTCAACGCCGCCAAAACCAGCTTTTTTGAATGCCTCAAGCCGGCTTATTATTTCCTGCTCGCCCGGGCTATTGGCATCCCAGTTCCAGCGAATAATCGGCCTGACGGACATCGGCGGATTCTTAAACCCGTCATACAAATTATCCGCGGAAAAAACCGGGGCAACAAAAAACAATGAAAGAATTAATACGTGACATAAATGGCGTTTTATCATTCTACTGTCATCGCAAATCATTTGTTATCTTCCTCTTGAATGTTATTGAGTTCCATACCGAATCTGTCTAATTTTTTATGCCCCTCGTCATACTGGGAATACGCGTTGCGGAGGTGCTTGCCGAGAACATCCCAGATTGCGGTGAAATCGGTAAAGGAGGCGTTGAGTTTTTTGAGGTTTTGGCGGATTTCACCGGCCTGTTTTTCGATTTGCAATCCGTGAAGTCCCATCACAACAGTCATCAGATACGCGTAAAGCAGATTGGGCGAAACAGGAACGATTTTTTTATCAAGCGAATACTGGAGAATATCCTTCGCGTCATCAGGATATTTGATAATCGCCTCGTAATAAACGTTTTCGGCGGGGATATACATAAGGGCAAAATCAAGAGTGCCCTCTGCGGGCCTGATATAATTTGCCGCGATTTTATCGATGTGCTTGATTATGTCGTTGTGAAACTGTTTTCGCAAACGAACCCGCTCATCGTCCTTCTCCGCCTTTAGCAGCAGTTCAAAACTCGAAAGCGGAAATTTGGCGTCGATTGGAGCATTATAGCCGGCCAAATGAATCAGGGCATCGACCTTCTGACTATCCCTGAAGGAATATTGAAGCTCATAGCTGTCCTTCGGCAAAATTTGCGCAAGCAGGTTCTCAAGCGACCATTCGCCGAGACCGCCGCGAAGCTTCGGGCTTGCGAGGATTTCCTGAAGGCGTTTTACGTCGTCGCCGACTTTCTGCATCTGCGTGCTGGCGGTCATTAACTGACCAATTTGATTGTTGAGTTTGCTTAGCGTATCTGTTGAGGATTGCAGACCCTGAGTCAGCGTAGATTGACCTTTTTGAAGAGAATCCTGAATGGTGCTCCGGGTAGAATCAGCCGACTTCAGAATGGAATCGAGCTGCTGCTGGAGAGACGTTACAGCGGTTTGCTGCTGGGTAAGCTTGTCCCTGTTTGCAGAACTGGTGCTGAACTGGTGAATCAGAACTATCGCCAGCAAAACAGCCACTATAACCAGCAGAATCGTTTCCATAATAAAGCCCTTAATAGAACGGGGGTATTATAGAACCTTTGTGGAGATTCGTCAAAGCAGACGATTGAATTCCTGCTTCCACGGGAATGACAAACCGGACCCGTCACGATTGGTTTACGCGGCGGCGGGTTCGGAGCTGTAATGGTCGAAGTTGACGGATATTTTCTTGCTGATGCCCTGCGTCTGCATAGTCACGCCGTAAAGCATGTCCGTAACACTCATCGTTCGCTTGGAGTGCGTGATTATGACGAACTGTGATTCCTTCTGGAATTCCCTGACAATGGCGTCAAAGCGTTCGTTGTTGGCCTCATCGAGGGCGGCGTCAACTTCGTCCAGGAAGCAGAACGGGGACGGTTTTGCTTTGAAAACGGAGAACAACAGCGCGATGGCGGTCATTGCCTTTTCGCCGCCTGATAATAGCGAGATACTTCTGGTTTCCTTTCCGGGGGGTTTCGCGACTATTTCGATGCCCGCGTCAAGAACATCTATATCAGGGGCTTCTTCGAGAATGATGTCGGCTTTGCCGCCGCCGAAGAGCTTGCGGAAAATCTGCTGGAAATGGCCGCGGACAAGCTCGAACGTCTCAAGGAACTTTTCCCTGCTGATTTTGTTAAGACGGTTGATTAACTGCTGGAGCTGGCCCTTGCTGGAATTGAGGTCCTCGACCTGCGTCGAAAGGAAGCTATGCCTCTGTTCGAGGTCCTGCTGTTCCTGGATTGCATCGAGGTTGACGTTGCCTAATCGTTCGATTTTGCCCCGCAGCTCGGCGATTTCCTCACGCACCTTTTCCCAGTCAACGGCGGTGTCCTTATAATTCTGGTAGGACTGGAGCAGGTCAAGCTGTAATTCGTCGCGAACCCTTGCGGTAAGGTCTTGCTGTCGCACGTCGAGCTGGCCGAGTTCGATTTTAACCTCGTTTATCTGCTGCTCAATCTGGCTTTGCCCGGTGCGTTTCTCGCGCAGCGTCTGCTCATTGCTCTTTTGCTCGGCAAGAAGCTCTTCAATTTGCTTGTGCAACTGGGAGCTGCTTTGCTGCTTCTGGTCTTTCTCGCTGAATAACTCGGAGACGGTCGATTCGGAAGCGAGGATATCGCTCTGGGCTGATAGTGCCTGGTCGGCGCAGCTTTTGATTTCGGATTCCGCAGCCGCAACAGCGCCGGCATTTGCCGCAAGCTGGGTCTGGAGCGACTGGATTGTCTGAATCAGCGACTGGCGGTGTTCGGATATCTGGCCAAGCGAAACCTTTAGGTTGGTCAGTTTGTCGGAAAGCGTCTGCTGATTCGCCTTGAAATTCGAGTAATCGCCCTGAAGCTGGTTGATTCTGGCGTTACGCTGATTGTTGACGGTCTCAAGCTCCTGGAGCTTTTGCTTCGACTCGTATTCCTTCTGGACGGACTGCGCGATTTGCTTTTCGAGCTGGTCGATTTCGCCCGTGATGAGGGGCTGCTCTTCTCTGAGCCGTTTTATACTTTCTTCAAGTGAGACCAGTTTAGAGTTTATCTGCGTCTTTTCGGTATTCGCCTCATAAACCGCTGTACGAAGGTCTTTGCAGAGCTTCGTGAGATGGTCGCCCGTGCGGACTGATTCGTCAATCTGGTTCTGGAGCGTGTCTATTTCATTAGTGATATTGGTAATGGTGTCCTGCAACTGGCGAAGCCGGCTTTTTCGGGATATAAGCCCCGCCGCCCTGCCGAGAGGACCAAGTTTGATGAAGCCGTCGCCCGCGGCGAATTCGCCTTTGAGAGTAACGAACTTATAATCAGAGCCAAGCGTTTCTGATAACTGGGCACTCTTTTCGATTGAATCAACGATTAAGGTCTTGCCCAACAAAGCCCAGACAAGCGACGCGTATTTGGGCTGGTAATTTACGGACTCAACAAGACGCCCTTTCACGCCCGACAGCGTCGAAAGGTCATCGGTATTCACAAACGGCTCGATTTTATCTGCGCTTATGAAATGAACCCGGCCATCGAGCTTATCGACGGCGTCTTTACCCGCCAGCAGCTTCTCAGTCGAGGCGATAACCACAGCATCGGTCTTGTCTTCAAGAGCCGCCTCAACCGCTGCGGCATAATCAATATGCGCAGTGATAATGTCCGCAAGAATCCCCTCGACATAATCGAACTGCGACTGGTTTTCGAGTATGCGTTTTGCCCCCGCCTTGACGCCCTCCCGGCGGTTTTCCATATCCGTCAAAACTGCAAGCTCGCTTGCCAGTGCGCTTCTGGCTTCCTTGCTGTTTGCCAGGCGTTTTTTGTCCGCCTCGACACGAGCGATACAGGTATCGGATTCCTTGCGCTTGTTGTCGAGGTTTTTCGTCAGGTCGGACAAGACGTTTTCAATGTCGTTCAATCTCGCGTCGCACTGTGCCTTTTCGGTCAGGAATTTTTCAAGCTCTGCGCCGGCTACCTGGGCGCGACCCGCGAGGCGGTCTTTTTGAGAAGAAAGATTGGTGCGATATACGGATATGCTTTGAAGCTCATTGTGAAGCTGGGCGGTATGCCGGACAATATCGATTATGCCTGATTTCTCGTCTTCAAGCTCAGCTTCAAGCGAAGAGCACTGGGCGTTAATATCGGCGATTTCCCGGCTGGTTTGCTCGACGTCGAGATTGCACTGCTCGAATGATTTTTCGTTTTCCTGCTGCTTTGCCTGGTATTTTTCGAGGTCGGTTGTGAACTCGTTTTTTTGTTCGGCGAGCTGCTGTGCCCTCGTTACCGCGGCGGCCTTTCTCTGCTCAAGCTCTTTAATCCTGGTTCGCAGGAATTCTATCCGCTGCATCTGCTGCTCGATTTTGCTCTGCACCGCCACAAGCGAATTATCGGTGTGGTTGATGCTGTTTTCCGTATCGATTATCTGCTGGCCTATCTGGCTAAGCAGAGTATCGTGTCTTGCCACGTCGGCGGCAACTACGGCAAAATTCTTTTCCGCTTCATCGAGCGCGGCTTTCTTCTGGGCCGCAGTCTTGTAAATTTTATCGAATTCCGCCAGCGAGTAGTTGACCTGAAGCTCCTTTAGCCGTTGAGTGTATTGAACATAGCTGCGGGCTTTGCCCGCGGCGAGCTTGACGCTTCTCAATCGGCTGGCGACCTCGCTGACAATATCGGCAAGACGAAGAAGATTCTGCTCGGTACGTTCGAGCTTGCGAAGGGCCTCTTCTTTGTGCGCCTTGTATTTGCTTATACCCGCCGCCTCTTCAAATATCACTCGTCTCTCGACAGAAGATGCGCTGAGCAGACGCTCCACCTGTCCCTGCTCGATAATTGAATACGCCCTGACGCCGACGCCGGTATCCATAAACAATTCGCGGACATCTTTGAGCCGGCAGAGCTTGTTATTGATGCGGTATTCGCTGTCGCCGCTCTGGTATATGCGCCGGGTAATCTGGACCTCGTCGGCATCGATGGGCAGCCGGCCCGACTCGGTCCCGGCGGTATTGGAAAGGAACAAGCTGACTTCCGCGCAGCCGGCGGGTTTTCTGCTGGCGTTGCCGCTGAAAATGACATCCGTCATTCGTCCGCTGCGCAAACTCTTTGCGCTTTGTTCGCCGAAGACCCATTTTACAGCGTCAACAACATTGCTTTTGCCGCAGCCATTGGGGCCGACAATGCCGGTTACCGCCGCTGAAAATGCGAATTCCGTTTTATCTGCAAAGCTTTTGAAGCCGTCGAGGATAACTTTTTCAAGTCGCATTTATTAATCCTTAATAATCACGCAAAACCACGAGCGGAAGAGAAAATAGTCAAAGAACGACGAAAACCCTCCTGCCGGTGCTCTTCTGCCGCAAACACGAGGAAGCTCAAAGCCATAAAGTCCTATAATTATACAATTGTTATCATTGCTACGCCAGTCCTGTCCTGGCGACACAGTCCAACATTCTTTGCCTTTACTTATAAACTTTCAATTCAGTACCTATGTTTTTGTTCTAACATTATCGGTCGAAGAGTCGCTATTTCTTTATAATTGGCATGTTTTTCGGGAACGGGCCTGCGTAAAATTCCGCCTGAACGGCACCGGAATCAACCATCTTATTAAGAAGTCCCACAAGAGTAGAATAGGGGACGCCAAGTCCCGGCCCCCCCTCAGCAGTCGGGGCCAACGGCTCTCGGCACAATGTTTCAATGATATCAGCAATATCCAGCGAGCTTTTCAGCTGGATAATTGTACCTGTCCGCTTGGGGTGCCTTCGGATTATCGTGGCGTATTTTTCGCCGGCAGGAACATTTATGGTAATAGCCCCGTCAGGTGTCTCAATGAAAGTATTACTCCGGCAGTATATCGGGGCGCCGAGGATTGCGACGCAGGCCTGGTCCCGACGAGAAATCAGGATTGCAGGTTTTCCCGCCTCTGTTACCTGGTCAAGGTAAAAACTGTTGGCTATCAACCTTCGGGAGACGGCGGTGTCTTTCAGGCGAACAAGCTTATTATAGGCAATGAGGCGGGCAGTCAAATTATCGTCCCGCAGCAGCGAACGAAACATCGAGGTGGCATCCTGTCCGACAGAGGCATTGGCAAGGGCACTAATCGCCTCTATATGGTAGGGTGAGTTTTTATCGGTAGCCATACCCCAGAGGGCTTCCTTGCCTCTCAGGTCACCGAGGTTGAACATACAGCGAGCGGCGCGGAGGCGGACTTCAGGGTCGGACGAATTTAGCAGTGCCGCCAGTTTCGGGACTGCGATGTTACCAATGGCTTCGAGAGCTATTTCGCTTGGATTTTTATCTTTGGAGCCCGCGAGCTTCTCTATATGGGTCATTATTCTTTTCTCGGTAAGCTCGGGCGATTCCACAACGTACGTGGCCCTGACAAGCTGGATGAATCTGCTTTTTGCGTCTATGTATTTTGTCGGGACTCGCAGTTCGATAGTGCCCGGCGCAAGCGCAATGGCGGTTTCGTAGCCGAATCGTTCGTTTATACGGTCCCGGATTTTGCTGACGATGAGGTAGCCCGGCAGGCGAAGGGTAAGATTGACTTTGTATTCCTCAATTACAGAACCGCCGCCCAGAACGTAGCCAACTTTCTGGCCCTGCGAATCGGAAGTCGTGGAATCGACAAATACCGGGCCTTCGGCAGCAGCAAGGGGCTTGATGCTGGTGCCACCCTGTTGTGTGTCGAAAAGGTCGGTGCCGTAGAGCCAGCCGCCTTCGAGAGAGGTTGTTTGTGTGCCGGGCAACGCGGTAACCCTGAGGTCAAACCGCTGATTTTTTGAAGCGGCGGGCGGAATCATACCCTCGACAACTACAACGGCAGTATCCGGGCTGTTGATAAGCTCATCAACATCGACTTTGGCGCCTTTGAGCCGCTGGAGGATGTATTTTTTCAGATTCTCCCTTATCTGTGTAGGACACTCAGACGAACCCGTACCGTTAAGCCCCCCTACCAGGGCATAATTGCTTACCGGTATCACATCGGAAGCGAATATTTCCGCATACATACCGATAGTATCGTTTACCGCGTTACTGTCGGCTGCCTTGGGGTTTTTAGCGGTCTTGCCGCCGGCACAGCCGAAAGTAGCTGCAAGAAACGCTAACGTTACACACCACAATGTTTTACGAAGATAATTTTTCATAAACAAAACACATCTCCCGTATTAGTTTGGCTGCCCCTGCCGAGGCAAAATACTAAACAGTTTTTTAAAACTCGTCAATGGATTTATCGGCCAAAAGCCCCCGGATACACCATTTAATCGCATAATACGCGACAGGCAGCTATGAATTCTTTGGCCCTGAGAAGGTTTGTCTGTGCCTGCCTGTGGTCCGCGGAGGCAAATGAAGAATCGTCGGACTCGGCCCTGGAGTTGAAGGCCTGACGAAAATACTTATAGAACTTTTCGTCGAAGATACCCGTTTTCACAAAAGCATCATTAAACTCGGATACAATCGCCTGCCTTGTGTCGCTTTGAACCTCTTTGGCCAGCAGGGCGGCGGTAGCCGCGTTGAGCATAGCGTCATATGTCCGTTTCGCTATTGCTTCATAAAACCCCCCTGCTATCAGGTGCTCCATCTCCCGCAGGGTTTCATTTGCGATGCGAAGATGTTTTTCAACGTCCGGCTTCATAATACGCTTTATTTTCCTCTCAGAATCGCTCAGCCGCAAGAAAAACGGACTATTCACCGATTATCTGGCAGATGACCTGGCGGCTGCGTGAGCGGGTATCGAAGTCAATAAGGATGATTTGCTGCCATGTGCCGAGGGTGAGTTTGCCATCCACAATTGGCACGGTCAGAGAAGGGCCAAGCAGCGATGCGCAAACGTGTGAATGCCCGTTGTCGTCGTGCCAGGTCTCTTCGTGCTCATAACGGGCGTTCCGAGGAGCTATTTTTTCAAATGCGGCTTTAATATCATGGTTAACCAGCCCCGGCTCATATTCGGTAGTTGTAATCGCGGCGGTCGAACCAATGACAAAAAATGTCGCTGTCCCAGCCGAGACGCCTGATTCGGCAACTGACTTTACCGCCTGTGGGGTTAAATCGAGGACCTCGCTGTTGCCGTGCGTGCTGACCTGGATTTTTTTTGTTACGACCATTTGGTCATAAGATAATTGATGTCGGCAATCGAGGCAAGCGGAGAATGTACGCTGGAAAAATCAATCTGATTAGTTTACGGGAATCGCAGCCCTAGAGAAGGACATTAGGCAACCTGGGCTGGTCTCGGAAAGATGAAACCGCGGGCTCCGGCCCTGTGTAGCCCATCAACATATTACCGCCCGTTTCACCGGCCGGCAGCATTTGAGCGTTGAAAAAACAGGCAGATGAACTTATAATCTAATTGTCTGGGATGGTTTTCCCTGTATGGTTTTATTAATCAGAAAAGTTTGAGAAGCTTGTGTTTGACGCATTAACGCAAAAATTCGGGTCGGTGTTCAAGGCGCTGTCGGGCAGAGGCAGGATAACCGAGGCCAACGTTTCGGACGCGGTGCGCGACGTTCGCAAGGCGCTATTGGAAGCCGACGTCAATTACCAGGTCGTCAAACAATTCTGCAAGGACGTTACCCAGGCGGCCATAGGCGCAGAGGTTATCAAGTCGCTACACCCCGGACAGGTCTTCGTCAAGATAGTCAACGATGAGCTTACCAAGCTGATGGGGCCTGTGGATACGCAGATTTATTATGTCTCGCCCGGGCCGACGCTGATACTTTTGGCGGGTCTTCAGGGCGGCGGCAAGACAACTACCGCCGCGAAGCTGGCAAAATATGTTATGGATAACGGCAAGAAGCCGATGCTTGTTGCCGACGATTTGCAGAGACCTGCTGCTATCGACCAGCTAATCACCCTTGGCCAGCAGTTGAATGTCCCGGTTTACAGCGAGCAAAGCCAGGACGCGGTGAAGGTCGCGAAAAACGCCGTCCAGCATGCCAAAACAATTGGCGTTGACGTTGTGATATTGGATACCGCCGGCCGACTGCACGTTGATGAAGAAATGATGACACAGATAAGCGACATCGCAAAGGCGGTCCAGCCACATCAGATTTACCTCGTCTGCGACGCGATGACCGGCCAGGACGCGGTCAACTCCGCCAAGGAATTCAACTCGCGGCTGGAGCTTGACGGCGTTATCCTGACAAAATTGGACGGCGACGCAAGAGGCGGCGCGGCGCTCAGCGTAAAAGCGGTTACTGGCAAACCCATAAAATTCATAGGCGTAGGCGAAAAGCTCGAAAAGCTCGAAGAATTCCACCCCGACCGGATGGCAAGCAGAATCCTCGGTATGGGCGATATCGTTACGCTCGTCGAGAAGGCACATGAACAATTCGACGCCGAGGAAGCCGCTAAATTGCAGGAAAAAATGGCCAAGGGTAGCTTCGGCTTCGATGATTTCCTCCAGCAAATGCAGGCAGTAAAGAAAATGGGGGGAATGAAAGACCTGATGAAGATGATGCCCGGCGCCTCGGAGTTGGGCGATATGGATTTCGACGAAAACGAGCTAAAAAAATTGGAGGGAATAGTTCATTCGATGACGCTCCAGGAACGCCAGGACCCGGACGTTATCGATTCGTCGAGACGCAGAAGGATTGCCGCCGGCTCAGGAACACAGCCGCACGACGTATCAGGACTGGTCAAGCAGTTTGTGCGAAGCAGGGATATGCTCAAAACGCTGTCGGGAGGGAAAATGGCGGGCTTAAAGGCGCTGTTTTCGGGCGGCTTCAATCTCGAATCGATGAGCGCGGCTATGGCATCGGGTAAAAAAATCAAACAACGCTCCAGAAGAAAGCAAGTCATAATCCGCAGAGGTAAAAAAATACGGCGGTAACCCAAAACATCTCAATCAACCAGTACCTCGATAAGCTGGCGCAATTTGTAGGCAATGAATATGGCCGAATCGTGCGCGAGCAATTCAAAGATAACGAAGGGATAAGCGAACTTGGTATGTTGGCAAGCCCCACGGCGGAGGAATTGGGACAATTACGCCGGGCCGTGGCTATTATGACCGCACAGGAAAAGCAAAACGCCGCCAATCTCACCGATGACCAGGTGCGTAAAATCGCCGACGACGCAAAAGTTGACCCCGCCCTATTCGCTATTTTCATTAACGGCTACGCCCTGCACGCAAAACGAAGGTCATAAGTAATTTTTTAACTCATTCTAACCATAAACTTTTAGGGAGAAAAAATTTTCTAAAAATAAATAAAATTAAGCTTGACTTTAATAATGTTAATGTTATATTTGATATTTAGTTGAATATTAGTGAAAGGTTGAGATTATGACACAGGAAAAACAGGCAGGCAATTGGATGCAACTTTTGACGGAAGAAGACATAGGATTCATCAAAAGATTTCTTCTTGCCTCGGGTTCGCTAAAAGAGCTGGCAGAGATATACGACATCAGTTACCCGACAGTGCGGTTGCGGTTAGACCGGCTGATTGAAAAAATCAAGGTTTTTGACGCTTTCGAAAAAGCAAGCGAATTCGAGCTACTCATCCGTTCATTCTACGCAGAAGGCAAAATCGATATTACAACATTCAAGACATTGCTTGAAACCCACAAAAAAGAAATGGAGGTCCAAAAATGAGATACATAACGCTAATACTTAGTATGGTCGTTCTAACATCGGCTTGCTTGGCCGAAGAAACCCTGCGCGAAATCAAGTGGTCGGACCCGAACCTGCGAGGTAAGTTGACTGCCGGTGAAATCATCGAGCAAAACGCCGATTGTTCCTTTGCACAACTGAGAGTGCAAAACTCGCAAAATGAAAGGAAAACATTCGCCATTTTGACTATCAATGACCCGTGCATCAGAACGGCAAATTATGCGATAACCGGGCAGGTCAGGTATAGTGGCGCAAATGGTATGGGCTATCTTGAAATGTGGAATCACTTTCCCGACGGCAAGATGTATTTCAGCCGAACAGTAGACGATTCCGGGCCAATGCTTTCGGGTTCAACCAACTGGCTGCCATTTTCGCTGCCTTTCTACATTAATGACGCCACAAAAATGCGACCGGTCAAACTTGATTTTAATGTTGTGCTGATAGGTCCCGGGACGGTTTATCTTGGCCCGCTTAAACTTGTCCAGTTTGAGAAAGATGAATCTGCCGCAACCAGCGGCGCTAAAAATGCGTGGTGGAATGACCGGACTGCTGGCTGGTTGTTAGGCGGCATTGGCGGCGGAGTCGGCGGCTCAGTCATCGGCACAATTTGGCTCATCATAGGAATACTGACGGGGTTAGGTACTGGCCGGAAGGTCTGTTTTTGGCTGCTGGGCATTACGTTCGCCTTTGGACTGATTGTTATGACTGTGGGTTTGGGGAGTGGTTTGGCGGCCCTGGCTTTTTCTCAGCCATATGCAGTTTGGTACCCCCTGCTGCTTCTCGGCTTCTTATTAGGTATGGTGTCCACAATCCTGTGTCTGGTTCTCTTTCGCCCAATCAAATTACGATACGAACAGGTGGAACTGCGGAAAATGCACGCAATGGACATCAAATAGCCCACAAATAGCAGAAAAATGGCATTGTCATTTGGGGCCGATTCTGCTATACTTCCGAACTTTAACAGTTAACGTGTCCCGCGGTCAATTTGTATGGCCAAGGCGGGAATTAAATATAGACGTAATTTAAAAGGAGAAGCAAATGTCAGTAAAAATCAGGATGTCGCGGCAGGGAAGGCGGCACAGGCCGTTTTTCCGGATTAACGTGATAGACAGCCGGACGCCGCGCAACGGCAGCATCATCGAGAAATTAGGGCATTACGACCCGCTCGAAAAAGCAACAGATAAGCAGTTAGTTCTGGATCTTGAACGAGTCAAGTTCTGGCTCGATAAAGGCGCGGTACCTTCGGACTCGGTATCAGAGATACTGCTCCGCAAGGGTATCAAGCATAAATACGCGGCAGAAAAGAAAACTCGCCGGGCATTGGCGAGAAAACGGGCAAGGGCAGCAGGATTGCCGTTCCTGAAATCGGAACGCAAGGTCGAAGAAAAGCCGGCAAAAGGCGCGGGTTCGACCCCTTCGGCTTCGGCTGGTTCGACAAGCTCACCACAGGCAAGCCCACCGCCGGCAGCGCCGGCAGCCGAAAAGAAATAACGGCCGGAAGGCACAGGCGTAAAATAAAATTATAAATCGAACCCCCGGCCAAAAACCGGGGGCTTTCGTATCAGGATGCCGACGATGCGGATTGATGTTTTAACGCTGTTTCCGGAGATGTTCGAGTCGCCGCTGAGCTATTCGATACTCAAGCGGGCAAAAGAAGCAGGCTTAGTCGATATCGCCCTGACAAATATCCGGGATTCCTCCAAAGACAAGCATAAGAAGGTTGACGACCGGCCATACGGGGGCGGGCCGGGAATGGTGATGATGTGCCAGCCGGTATTCGATTGTTTTGAAAAGGTCGAAAAACTTTTCCCGGACAAGCCCCGTGTAATCCTGCTCACCCCGCAGGGTAAACCCTTCACACAAAAATTAGCCGCTGAACTTGCCGGCGAAAAACGGCTCGTCCTCATTGCCGGGCATTACGAGGGGTTCGACGAACGAATCAGAACGGGTTTAAACGCCGAACAAATCTCAATCGGCGACTATGTGCTTTCGGGCGGAGAATTGGCGGCAATGGTCATTATCGACGCGGTAGTTCGCCTGCTGCCCGGTGCGCTGGGCGATGAGGGGTCAGCGGAAGACGAGACATTTAGCGACGCAGCAAACGGCGGTTCGACTTCGCTCACCGCAGGCGGCCTGGAATATCCGCAATATACAAGGCCTGAGACGTTTCAGGGAATGAAAGTGCCGGACATTTTGCTTTCCGGCCATCACGGCGAAATCGAAAAATGGCGCAGGCAGCAATCGCTCGAAAGGACTCGACAAAACCGTCCGGATTTGCTAAAAGATAAACAGAAATAAATCCGCCCTGCGTCCGGCGGACAAAAAAATTATAAATGAGGTGAAAAATGAAAAGCGAAAATTTGTCGCGTCGAACTATTTTGAAATCGGGCCTACTGCTGTTTGTTGGCGGGTGCGCATCGCAGGCCACCAAAAAAGGGGAAAAAATTATGGGGGCATCAAAATGCAAAATCCCGGTAGGGCTGCAACTTTGGACGGTACGAACCGAATGCGCGAAGGATTTTCCCGGAACCATAGCCAAGGTAGCGAAGATGGGCTACAAGGGCGTGGAATTCGCGGGCTTCTATGAACGCTCGGCAAAGGATGTCCGCAAAATGTTAGACGACAACGGATTGCTTTGCTTCGGCTCACATACGGCGTATGATTTGCTCTCAAACGAAAAGCTCGCGGCGACTATGGAATATAACCGGACAATAGGCAACAAGTTCGTCATTGTGCCCTGGCTGGACAGAAAGCAACTCAAGACCAAAGAGGACTGGCTGGCAAAGGCCAAAAACTTCAATGAGTTCGCGGACAAGACAAGAAGTGAAGGCGTCCACATCGGTTATCACGCTCACCAGGGGGATTTTTTGCCGATCGACGGCGAGACGCCTTGGGATATCCTTTTCGGCAACACCTCCAAAGAAATTTGTATGCAGCTCGACACGGGCAACTGCATGCAGGGTGGCGGTGACCCTGTTGCAATTCTGAAAAAATACCCCGGCCGTTCATTAACAATCCACCTGAAAGAATATTCGAAGACCAACCCCAAGGCGCTCATAGGCCAAGGCGATGTAAAGTGGAAAGAGGTCTTTGAGGTCTGCGAAACAACCGGCGGAACGCAGTATTACATCCTCGAAGAAGAATCCGGCGCATATCAGCCGCTGGAAAGTGCCAAGTTGTCAATTAAAGGATTCAAAAAAGTTCACGGCTAAGTCGCAACAAGCAAAAAAACATAAGACGGCGGGGTCTTTTCAACGACCCCGCCATTTTAATCTAAAAACGGGCACATCTTACGCCTCCTGTCTGTATAGGCAATTGGACAATGAACATCTAGCAATTTGCCTATTTTTAAACCATTCGACCCTGAGTAACATTAGTTAAACGAAAGCGAAGAAATCTCGCTCCCTTGCGTCTTCCTGTCGAAGACGAGACAATTGCGGAAGGCCAGCGAGAAAAAGGTGAGAAGTTTTTAGGAAGCGACTGCAATGGGTCGTTACATTTCAATCCCAAGATGGATCGCCCTGATTGTGCTTGCAGTAATAGCGCCGGCCCTGGGTCAGCCAAATACCCAAGCCGCCACGGATGAACAAAAAGCGAAGCTCGACAAGATAGACACATCTATTGAATGGCAGCGTCAGAGGATTAATTACGACTACGCAATTCAGTTAGACGAAATGCGGGCTAAAAAAGCAAACGAATTGCGGCACCTTGAGATTATCAATCCTGACTTATCTGTACGAGGCGGCTTCGTCGGCTGGGCCGAATATATTCAAAATATTATGGACCTGCGAGGTGTTGACTTGATGGACGACCCGCAGTTCGCCGAGACGTTTCGAGATTTGCATGACAGGGGTAGAGGTCTGACAGCCGTTGAAAAGTTCGACCTGACGCCACGACTGCTGGCAATCGCCGAGGACCGCTTTGCTGCGGAGAAAAGCAGAGCACTGGGGAGATTTAGTGCGGCCGAGCTGCAATTGGAGAAAGAGCGAAACGACGCCCTGAACATTCGATTGTCGCAATACAGCGAGCAGCTCAAGAACAGTGAACTCAATCCTCTTCAAGTCAAGCCGGCCGGTTTGATATCGGGCATCCTTTACTCAGCCGATAAACCTGCCGCAATTGTAGGGCCGAAGATTGTTTACCAGGAAGATAAGCTTGGTAATGTGCGAGTAGTTAAAATTAACGTTGATACCGTCGAGTTTGATAAAAACGGGCATAGCTGGACGCAAAAAATAGGCGAAGAGCCCTCATCAATGTGGCAATGATGCTGTATAATTAAGGGGCGGCGAATCGGTTGTTGACTAAAATTACAGCCCAAGGCGCTCGGAGCGCTGACAGTGGGAGAATTAAGATGCCGAACGCCGCCCCAATTATTAAACTAATCCCACCCCGTAAGGGTCTGTAAAATTGCCCCGGTCAATTATCGATGGGGGTATTTTTTTGAGAAAAAACGCTTGTTATCCCCGCAAAAACGGTTATAATCGCTGGTTTTCGGGGCGGGCGTAATTTGCTCGCAGAAGACCCAGCCCGGCTGGTTTTGCCATAAGTTTAGTTGGTATCAGGAGTTACAAAGTGAATACAGCATTACTTGACAAGGTTGAAAGCAAATGCCTGAAGAAGGATATTCCGCATTTTGAAATCGGGGACATAGTTGACGTCCATTGCAGAATCAAAGAAGGCGACAAGGAGCGTATCGGCATCTTTTCGGGCACGGTCATCGCCCGCAAAGGCCGGGGCATCAGCTCGACCTTCACTGTCCGCAGAATCGTCGCGGGCGAAGGCGTCGAAAGGATATTCCCGCTACACTCGCCCAATATCGTCGATATAAAGGCGACCCGAAGCGGCAAGACCAGAAGAGCAAAGCTGTATTATCTCCGCGAGCGAACGGGCAAATCAACCAAGCTGGTTCAGGAACACAGCGAACATACTGTCGTAAGCTAAATAATTGCTGATTGCAGATCCTTCGACCCCCGATAACAACGTCCGAGGGCAGGCAAGCTCAGGACAAGTTTAAGGATTGCTGACTTTTGCTCGGATTAATTTTCCAGAGAAGCAAGCTGCTCAAGGATATTAAGCTGCTCGGCAAATGGGGGGAGCGGCAATGCGAGAAATTCCTCAAACGAAAAGGTCTCAAAACCCTCACGCGCAACTACGCCTGCAAGGCCGGCGAAATCGATTTGATTATGGTGGATAACGACCGGTCGATTGTCTTTGTCGAGGTCAAAACGAGAGCCGATGAGGAATTTACCCCGACCGAATCGGTAATCACAAAGCCGAAGATGGACAGGATGACTAAAACCGCCCGCTATTTCATCTCAACCAATGACATCGAGAATCGGCCATATCGTTTCGATATTGTTACCGTAACTTTGGGCCAACGCGGCCCTGCCGAATTCCGCCATTACAAGAACGCCTTCGTAAGATAAATATATGAACCTGATAGACGCACATTGCCATTTGACCTATGAGCCGTTCACGGATATCGACGCTGTCCTCAAGCGAAGCGCCGAGGCCGGCATTACGGGCTGGGTAACCATTGGGACTGACCTGGCGGACAGCCAAAAAGCGGTGGAACTGGCAGGCCGGTTTGAAAATATGTCCGCGACCGTGGCGATTCACCCTCACAACGCCAAAACTGCGGACCAGACAACAGTCGCCCAGATTAAGGAACTTGCGCAGAATAAAAAGGTCGTCGCAATCGGTGAAACCGGGCTGGATTTGCATTACGATTTTTCGACGCCCCAGCAACAGCAGGACAGCTTCCTGAGACATCTGGAAATCGCAAAAGAATTGAACCTGCCGGTTGTGATTCATTCGCGGGAGGCATTCGATGAAACGATGGAGATTCTTGAAGCAAATGAGTCGGGACTGAAGGGATTGGTTTTTCATTGTTACTCCGGCGATATCCGCCAGGCGAAAATCATTTTGGACAAAGGCTGGTATATCTCGCTGACCGGGGTGGTAACATTCAAAAACGCCCAGACAACCCGCGAGGTCGCAAAATACGTCCCACTCGACCGGCTGATGATTGAGACGGACGCCCCCTACTTATCGCCTGAACCAATGCGAAAACAGAAGGTCAACGAGCCGGCACTGCTTATCCATACCGCCAAGTTTATCGCCGGACTCAGGGGTATGGAATTGGCCAAATTCGCCGAGGCCGTTACAACCACGACAAAGCAGTTTTTCGCCATTCCTGTTTAAGATGAAAGTAAGAAACCTTCACGAACGGGATTTGTCCTGCAAAGAAGCGATAGAGATACAGCGTCGTTTGGCCTCACAGGTGCGATTTATCGCGATGAAGAAAAAGCCGACGATAGTCGCCGGTCTGGATTGCGCTTTCAGCAAAGACGGCAAAAGGATATTTGCCGCAGCCGTAGTGATTGACCTGTCTGATTTTTCAATTATTGAGACAACAACAGCCAGCCGCAAGGTCGTTTTTCCATACATACCGGGTTTGCTGTCGTTTCGAGAGACGCCGGCGTGCATCGACGCAATCGAGAAACTGAAAACAAGACCCGATGTTTTTATCGTCGATGGTCAAGGTATCGCGCATCCTCGGCGGCTGGGAATCGCCTCACACATAGGATTGCTTATTGATAAACCAACGATTGGCTGCGCAAAGAGCCGGCTAATAGGAACATTCAACGAACCGGGAAGCAAAAAAGGCAGCCATAACCCGCTTATGGATTCAGGCGAAGAGATTGGCGCGGTTTTGCGAACGCGAACGGACGTCAAGCCGGTATATGTTTCAGTCGGACACAAATGCACGCTCGACGACGCGATAAGTATTATTTTGGGATGCACGACAAAATATCGATTGCCTGAGCCGGGCCGATTGGCACATCAATTAGTCGGGCGAGCGAAACTCGCTTAAAGTCAGCGAGCGTGAGTCAAATGAAGGATAAGCTCCTCCATATCCGGATATTCGGCAAGCAGTGTTTCCCTGTCGCCCAGCTCGAAGTCGGCCTCGTCAAAACCTGGAGCGACGGAACAGCCCATCAGCGAAAACTTCCCGCCGGGCTGGATAAATGCCCCCTGCCAGGTGCCTTTGGGGACAAGGACCTGAACTTTTTGTTCGTTTAAGATATCATGGCCAAGGGTAATGATTTCGCTTGAGCCGTCGGGATGCAGTTGCAGCATCGTTACAGGGTTCCCCAGATAAAAATGGAACATCTCATCGCATTTCAGCTGATGCATCAGTGAAACGGTTTTGGCGGTAAGCAGGTAGAGAATAACGGTGCTGATATTGCGGTCGCCCGATAAGCCGGCAGGCAGAATCTCTTTTTTCAGCACCTCTGCGGCACGGTAGGTTTCGATAAAGAATCCGCCCTCATGCGGCAACGGCTGCATCTTAAAATGCTTTATTATCTGCTCGGCTGTCATTTCTTATGCTGGAGCGATTGCGGCAAACTATCCTGTTCAATATCCGCTCGAATAATCATATATGCCATCTTGTCCTTGCTCGCCAAACCGCTTGCTATGACAGGCGTTCCTGATTTCATGGACACCCTGCTATCCCAGGAATAGCTTATAACTTCAGGCGTCGGACTCTCTGATCGCGAATCATCGCCGAGCATTGAGATTTCAATCTTAAAACTAATGAATATTCTGCCATCCGGGTCTATTTCGAGATTAGCATTGATGGTGCTTCCAGTATCATACTGAGCCCAGCTGGTAACTATACCGTTAGGGTCTTTAGGGTTTTGTTTATAAGGAATATTTTTTCTACCAGATACATGCATACGTCCGCTGCTCGAACTAACCAAAGCCAGTTTTTCAGAGGTCAGTATTCGACCGGCATTTTTGTCCTTGATAATTTCGAGAATCTTGGCTGCTGAAGCCTGTTCTTTGCTCAACAGACCCACACCGGCCTTATCAAGAGCGTCGAGTTTGACCTCGACTAAAAGGGCTTCAACAAGAACCCGTGCTCCTTTGTATGGGTTTTCGACTTTCTGTTGCGCATCTGCCTCCTGTTTATCAGCGGCGCGGGATTCCAGGTTGCACAGGACCAGCAAAACCGCCAGGATTACCATATTTCCCTTTGTGATTTTGCTCATCTGTTTCCCCTTTCAAAAAAAGGTTTTATCCCCCATTATTTTTTCGATACGACTTTCGCAGATTTGATAATTATCGGCTCGTCGGGTACATCCTTTTGCATGTCTTTTATCCCGGTCTTGACCTTGGCGATGGCATCGACAACATCCATACCTTCGACAACCTGGCCAAAGACAGCGTAGCCGGGATTGCGAGCAGAATAGTCAAGAAACGCATTATCAACGAGATTAATGAAAAACTGCCCCGTAGCGCTGTTGGGGTCGTTGGTTCTGGCCATCGCGAGTGTGCCGCGTTTATTCTTGAGACCATTCTTGCCTTCGTTAACAATCGGCGGACGGGTGGTTTTTTGTTTCATATCAGGGGTAAAGCCGCCGCCCTGAATCATAAAATTGGGTATGACCCTGTGAAATATCGTCCCGTCGTAGAAGCCATCCTGAACATATTGCAGGAAATTGGCAACCGTTACCGGGGCAGCCGTTTCGTTGACTTCAATTACTATTGCGCCTTTTGTGGTTTCCAGTTTCACCATTTTTAGTCCCTTAAGATTACCTTTTTCTGGCCGGCAGCCGAACGCTAAAAATATCAAAGCAGCCGCAACAACAAACAGATAAACGCCTGAGTTCCTGTATTTCATATAGCACCTTTCATCATCAATCAATAGTAAACAATCATTCCCACTTATGCTGTCGCATTGACTCAAGTATCATAGCAGCACATTCCATTGCTGCAAGACCTTCTTCGGCGACAACTTCAGGCCGAAGCGTTTTGTCGGCGACCGCCCGCAGAAACGCCTCCTGCTCAAGACGAAGCGGCTCTTTGTCGTCAACGTCGAGAGTTTCGCGATGCAAAAGGTCCTGCCAGCCGGCAGTAAGCAAGGCAAATGTCCCCGCTTTTTTGAGCTGCCTGATTTTCTCGACAAGGTCTATATTCGGCGCGGCCTTGATTACCACGCCCGTCTTTTTGAAATAATCCACGCTGAGATACGCCTGCTTGCTGAAAACACGCACTTTGCGTTCGGTTTTCAAGGCGAGCCGCGACGCGGTTACATTGGCGACACAGCCGTTTTCAAACACGATTCTGGCGTTGCAAATATCCTCGTTAGCCGGGTCAATCACGCCTATCCCCACTGCGTCAACTTTGACGACCTTGCTCGCGGCAAGCGACAGGATAATATCGATGTCGTGAATCATAATATCGAGAACGACGCCGATATCGGTTGAGCGAAAGGGATACGGGCTTATTCTTGTCGCCTCAATAAATTTCGGCTCGATTTGCAGCCGTTTCATCGCCTGAACAACAGGGTTGCATCGCTCGGAATGGCCTACTGCGACAAGACAGCCGGTCTTCCTGGCAAGTGCGACAATATCTCTCGCCTGATTCACGTCGGCCGCCAGGGGTTTTTCGATAAGGACCGCGATGCCTGCCTCAATCAGCGGTTTTGCCAGCGCAAAATGCTCGGTTGTCGGAGCGGAAATTGTTACCGCATCGACCTTGCCAATCAATTCGGTCACATTCTGGGCTGATTCGCAGTGGTGCTTTTTCGCCAGCCGTTTCGCCTTGTCGGCATCGACATCGACAATGGCAACAAGATTACTCTGGGGCAGCTCTGAGTAAACGCGGGCGTGAATCTCGCCCATCTTGCCTGCGCCAACGACTGCGGTTCGCAATTTATCCATATCAATCCCTTTAAGGATAGCCCCCCATCGGCCCATCTAATACTACCTGAATTTTTCGAGATATCTGCCGTAGCGCTGCTCGCTGCTTTTCAAAATGGCGTCAACCATATCGCGGACGTTCTCGTCGAGACCAACTTCCTTGGCCATTTCCTTTGCCTTCTGCAGCAATGGCTTCTTATCATCGCGATAGAGATGCTTATAAGCATCCATGATTGCCTTCTGTTGTTTCTCATTCAGCCCGGCACGTTTGAGGCCTCGCTTATTGACGCCTCGAACTTCAGGCGGATAGTGTCCGCTGACAATCAAAAAAGGCGGAACATCCTTGTTAATCCCCGCAATAGCCGCGGCGTAACACCATCTGCCGACGGTAGTAAACTGGTGAATCAGTACCACCCCTGAAAGCCAGACACCCGTCTCGATTTTACAGTGACCGCTTAGTTGCGTGAAATTGCTGAGGACGATTTTGTCTTCAAGGACACAATCGTGACCTATATGTACGCCAACCATAATCAGATTGGAGTTGCCGACTTTGGTAAGGGCGTCGTGGTGCATACTCGGATGAATAGTAACCTGCTCGCGAATTGTGTTGTCGTCTCCGATTACCAGGCCGCCTATTTTGGCGTCTGGGCCAAGATTGAGTATCTGGGGCTGGCCTCCTACCACGCAATTGGGAAACAGATGATTACGTTTTCCGATGCGGACGTTTTTACCTATAACGACGTTGGCTTCGAGAATGGTCCCTTCTCCGATAACCGCGCCGGTATCCACAAAGCAATTAGGCCCGATTACGACGCCTTCCTGTATAATTGCTCCCTCTTCAATAACCGCTGTTGAGTGAATCTGTTTCATTTTGGCATCCTGTATTTCGATTTTAATATTCTATAATTTATCATTATCCACGAGCATAAACTTGAGTTCACATTCGGCGACAACCACGTCGCCTACCGTTGCCTTGCATTTACAATGGGCGCTTCTCGTATGGCTCTTAACGGCTTCCGAGGTAAGAACAATCTGGTCGCCGGGAACCACTGCCCTGCGAAGTTTTACACCGTCCATACTGAGAAGAACCGCCAGCTTGCCCGTGTGCTCGAGCCGCTGGGCAAACAGCAGGCCCGATATCTGGGCCATCGCCTCCACGACAAGAACACCCGGCATAATGGGCGTGCCGGGGAAATGCCCCTGGAAAAAATGCTCATTGAAGGTTACATTTTTTATGCCTTTTATGAATCCGTCGCTTTCAAGCTCGATTACCTTGTCAACAAGCAAAAACGGGTAGCGGTGCGGGAGTATTTTGGTTATTGCGCGGATATCGAGCAGTGCATCGGTGCCGAATTTAGCGGTGCGCTCCTGCCTTTCGGCCGCCTCATAAAGCTTGTGCGCAAGCTGATGATTCAGCGAATGGCCGCTTTTATACGAAACTATTCTGCCCTTGATTGCCCTGCCGACCAGAGAAAGGTCGCCTATGAGGTCAACTATTTTATGCCTGACGCACTCATCGGGAAACCTGTATGAGTTTTTAATCGGGCCGTCGGAATCAATAACAAGGATATCCCTCGGCGTAAGATGTGTCCCCATCCCGTGCGACTGGAACTGCCTGGCCTCGACTTCGAGGAGAAACGTCCTGGCGCGGGCAAGATTTTTCTCGAAACTGTCGGAGGTAAGGCGACAACTGTAAATTTGTCTGCCGATTCCGGTGTGCCCGCCGTAATCGAGGTCGTATGTGATATTCAGCGTGTCGTCTGCGAACGGCAGCGCGTATATCGAAGCATCACCCGATGTTATTAAAATAGGTTCCTGGATTACGAATTCGTGCCGCTGGGCTTCCTGTTCGACGAGACCCGCCTGGCTCAGCACCCGGAAAAACTCCCCGGCGCTGCAATCCGCCGCCGGCAGTTCGGGCGTGTCAATTTCGATAGTGAGATTATCTATTTCAAGGGCAGAAACAGCGGCCAGGCAATGCTCGACGGTTTCGATGCTGACGGGGCCTTTTTTTATGGTGGTTCGGCGTGTTCGTTCGCCAATATTCAAGGCGATGGCCCTGATGCGAACCGGCTCCGCCAAATCGGTGCGGACGAAAACCACGCCTGTTTCAACCGGGGCGGGGCGAAAAACAACCGACGCCTCCTTGCCGCCAAACAGGCCCTTGCCGCTAATGGCTGTCGGAGTTGCTATCGTCTTTTGCAGTTTCATTTTCTTGTCTTCACCACTAATGGCTTAGCCATCCCTAACGGGAGACACCAAGATACAATTATTTCTTTTTTTGTTTTACTTTATTTTTTCTTCGTGGTTTTGTGTCTTTGTGGTTTCAAGTTTTTCTACCCTTGTGCGTAATTGTTTGAACTGCTCGATGAATTTGGGCAGCCGCAGACAACTTACAATCACCCGCGTCGCATCTTTGTACTCGATTGCAGGCGACCAGAGCACCTGCTTACCCGGCGCGATATTGTTAGTCACGCCTGCCTGTGCGCCGACTATGACGCCTGCGCCTATCTCGATATTGTCCGCAAGACCAACCTGCCCTGCGAGAACCACACCGTCGCCTATTTTGCAACTGCCGGATATACCCACCTGGCTCACTATCAGGCAACACCTGCCGATTACCACGTTATGGGCAATCTGAACGAGGTTATCAATTTTTGTGCCCGCGCCGATTCGCGTCTCGCCGAATTTTGCCCTGTCAACGCAGCAGTTTGCGCCTATATCCACATAATCCTCGATAACAACAACGCCATTGTGCGGAATAAGCCGGTGAGCACCGTCAATGAAAGAATAACCAAAGCCGACAGAGCCAATGACGGTATTGGCCTTAATTATAACGTTATTTCCTATCGTGCAGTTATGACAAACAACGACATTGCAGTCGAGTCGCGTGGCCCGGCCAATCTTCGTGTTCTGGCCGATTTTACAGCCCGCGGCGATAATCGTATCGTCACCGACTTCAACGCCGCTTTCGATAACCGCAAATGGGCCAATCGAAACATTCTTGCCGATTTTAACGCCGGCAGCAACTTTGGCGGCCGAGTCCACACCCGGCACAGCCGGCTCCAGTTTCGGCGCAAAAATCTTCAACGCCTCAATCAGGGCCGCGTTGACATCTTTCACAATCAACTGGGGTTGCGAAAATTCCCCTACTGCCTTGCTGATTATAACGGCGCCGCAACGGGATTTTTTCAGCTCAGCGAGATGTTTGTCGCCCGCCAGAAAAGTAAGCGTCGTCTGGTCAGCGAACCCAACAGGCCCAACCGAACGAACAACGCCGGCCCCGTCGCCGATTAGCTCCGCCCCAAGTCGATTAGCCAGTTCTTTGACCGTTAGTTCCATAATGCATTCTTATACCAGTGATTCCTATATTGAATTTGCGTCAACCTTCGTCATAACCGCGTCGGTAATATCCTCACAGCCGGAGCTATACAATACCTTGTGCGTGCTGATTATCCCCGAAAGCTCACTTGTACTTCCCGCAGGCAGGTCCGGCTCGCTTTTTTCGAGCACAATATCTAATCCTTTCTCTTTTGCGACTTCCCCGGTTGCCTTGATGACGTCCTTGAAAAGCTGCTCAACGACCGTCTTCTCCCGCATATCCATCTGGCGTTTGAAGTATTCCTGCTTGGCCTGCAAACTCGCCTGCTTGTCGAACACATCCTTCATCCCCGATAAATAATCCGCGCTGCCCGGTTTCAGCATCTTCAACTTGCTCTTGCTTGCGTCTATGTCCTTGGACAAACTTTCAAGTTCCGCTTCGAGCTTATCCCCCTCAGCGGTCATTTCCTTTTTGTATTTGGCGTTACGCTTGCATTCCTGGAATATCTTGTGGACACTTACAACGCCGATTTTGAGACACTTATTATCAGCCGCCCTGACGGCTCCGGCGCTCACAATAAAACCAGACATTATTATTACCAGAACCATAACAACAATTGACTTAAGCTTCATAATTTTCCCTTTCTTATTGATTATCAATCCTTACACGGCGGATATTCTACGAAAAACCGGATAAATCCGCAAACCCCTCCTGCCCCGATAATTCAGACCTCAGAACAAGGTCCCGACGGAGAAACTGAATACCTGGGTCTTGTCGCCGTCGCTTTTCATCAACGGGCTTGCGAGTTCAAACCGCATTGGAACAGGTCCGAACCACTGCGGCAGCATTATCTGGAGACCAGTGCCGGCACCGACGCGGAAGCCGCCGGTATCGATTTTGCCGCTGTCAACGAATAATAACAACGCTATGTTATCGCCAATAAGCGGGACGGTAGCTTCGGCATTTGCCAGGATTATCCAGTTGCTGCCGATTGGGTCTCTTCGCTCCGGAAGACGCCACGGTTGAATATTTGTCTGAAGCCCCCTGGTGCTGACGCCGCGATACTGGAAACCGCGGATGCCGTAAGTGCCGGTGCCGCCCGCGTAAAACTTCTCAAAAGGAGGCGCATCGCCCAAAGTGGTCGCCCCTAAAAGTTTGGTAGCCAAAACGGTCTTTCGCTCCGCCAAATCCTCGTATAGCGTAAAATATTTTCTGTAAGTGCCGTTTAGAATACCAAAAGTGTAGTCGCCGGTAACTTGTTCATAAGAGAAGTCGAAATTCTGACCCTTCGAAGGATTAAACTTGTTATCGGTAAGGTCCCTGCCCGCACCAACCCGGGCGCCATAGAGACTATTATCACCCTTAACTTCCTTTATCTCTTTGGGCGCATGGTTGTCAACGTTGCTAATGTTGACCTTTTCCGCGCGGATCCCGATATTCTCATGCCATTTGTCTTTTTCTCGCTTGTCTAAACCGACAAAACCTTTTAATCTGTCCTCGTTGTACGATTCACGCCATCTTTGCCAGCTCGAGCCGACCACGTCCAAACTGATTGGCTTGTCGTTGAGATATGGCTCAGTAAAGCTTATTGAATATGTGCTCAGTTCCGTTCCCGGCTGCAGGGAAATTCGCAATGTCTGCCCGCCGCCCTTGAAGGCCTTGCCCGACGCAAAATCACCCAAACTCTTCGGCCTATCGCCGATATCGAAATTCCTCTGCTCGTATGTTAGCTGGCCCATAATGCCGCTATCGCTGGATACCCCCGCGCCCAGCATAACCATACCGGTCTTGCCTTCGATAATACTGACCTGGGCATCTTTTTGGCCTGGGGTCGAGCCGGACGGCGTAATTGTCGCGCCGTCTCGCTCGGTGAGCACAGTCTGCTGGAGGTTTTTCTCGAGTTCGCCCTTGCCGTCGCCTCGGGCAATATCGCCGTTGTACCACTTGCCCGGCTGGAAGTCATATTCGTCGAGCACCCGGCGAATAACCTTGTCTTTGGTCTGCTCGTTGCCGGTAATTGTTATCTGGCCTATGCGAAAACGCTCGCCTTCTTTTATTGTGTATTCGATAGCAACCGTCTTATCTGAAACAAACTTGATGCCCCGCTCGACCTTTGCATCGATAAAGCCGTTTTCCCTGTATTGCTTGGTAATCTGCTTTGTATCGTTTTCGGCCATCTGCTCGTTGTATATCTGGCCGTTCAAAAGCGTCATCTGCCCATACAGTTTCTTGTTGTCATACTCCTGGTTGCCGGTAAAAATGGTATTTTCAACCGAATAAGCAACCCCCTCCTCGATGGCAAAGGTAATGCGTACCTTACTCTTATCGGCGTTGAACTGACGCTGGGCCTCAATCTTGGCGTTAAGAAAACCCTTCTTCTGATACGCACGCTGGAGCTTCGATACGTCCTCGGCAAGCTCATCCTCATTGTAGTATTTCTGGAGCACCAACCAGGTCCTGGTGCGGGCCTTGATGGCCTGTTTCAACTCGCGCGACCCAAGGTGTTTATTGCCGCTGAATTTCACATCGTCGATTTTTACTCGCGGCCCTTCCTTGATGTTATAAATCAGCTTGCCGGTGGACAATTTCTCGGTATCAAGCGATACCTCGGTATATGGAAAACCGCTCTGGCGGTAAAACTCAAGAATTGTTGTGGCATAAGTATGCGCCAGGACCGGGTCAAGATAATCGCCGACTTTGAAACCGAGTTTCTCGATGAGCTTTTTGTCTTTAAACGCTTTATTGCCTGTAAAGCTAATCGACCTTATAAGATTTCTCTCGACGACAACAAAGGTCAGCTCTGTTTTCCCATCAACCGCTTTGGTATTGTAATAGCAGTATTCAACGCCTTTAATCTCGGCTATTCGCTTCACGTCTTCCGCCGCGATTGTTGAATTGAAGACATCGTCCTGTCTTGTGCGAATCTTGGCGAGAACATCCTGCTCTTTTACGCTGACGTTGCCCTCGACTCGAATCGCCGAAATAACCTGATTGGAATCATTCACGTTCGCCGAAGGCGAGACCTCGCCCTCCCGTCTCGACTCGGCGTCGAGCCGAGGTCGGATAGGCGGGGCAGCCGAAGGCGCCGGCTGTGTCAAATTGGAATCATTCGCATCAGCCGAACCCACCGGTTGTGTTAAATTGGAATCATTAGCATCAGTCGAACTCGCTGGCTGTGCTAAATTGGAATCATTCGCATCGGCCAAACTCGCCGGTTGTGTCGAATTGGAATCGTTTGCATCAACCGAATTCGCTGGTTGTGCTAAATTGGAGTCATTCGCATCAGCCGACCTCGCCGGTTGCGTTAAATTGGAATCATTCGCATCCGCCAAACTCGCTGGTTGTGTTAAATTGGAGTCGTTCACGCCCGCCGAACGCGCAGCAGGTTGTGTGAAAATCACCACACAAGCCACAAACACAAAAACATCACACCAGATTGTTTTCACTTTTACCTTTCAATTCCAATGTCAAAACGGCGTTTCTTCCCTGGGCGGCTCCTGCTGTAAAGCTGTTGATGCGTCATCTACGAACGAAGCGTTACCAAACTTGGTAAACCTGTCCAGGAACGTAAGGTCAACCGTCCCCGTCGGCCCGTTTCGCTGTTTGGCGATTATAACGTTGGCGATATTATTCGGCTCGTATTCTTTGTCCCCGCTGTGATAATAATCCTCGCGGTGAAGCAGCATAACTACGTCTGCGTCCTGCTCGATACTGCCGCTTTCACGAAGGTCGCTCATCCTCGGCAGGTGCCCCTCGCGCCCTTCCGGCGAACGGTTTAACTGACTAAGCACCACAACGGGGATATTCAATTCGCGGGCAAGGGCCTTGAGGTAGCGGGATATGGTCGTGATTTCCTGCTGACGTGATTCGACGCGTGCGCCCATGTACATTAACTGCAGATAATCGACGAATATGCACCGTATGTCGTACTGGCTTTTCAGACGTCTTGCCTTCGCCCGCAGTTCCAGCGGCGTAAGGGACGAGGTATCGTCGATAAATATTGGCGCCGCCGACAAAATCATACAGGCTTCAGCCAACTTGTGGTATTGGTCTGTCGAAAGCATTCCTTTTCGAGCAAGCTGGTTCTCAACCTGACTCACGCTGCACAAAAATCTTTCCGCCAACTGCTGCTGGCCCATTTCGAGGGAGAAAATGGCAACGGGCGTCTTCTCGACAACACCCATGTATTCGGCAATGTTGAGGGCAAGGGCGGTTTTACCCATACTGGGCCTGCCCGCAATTATAATCATTTCGCCGTTCTGCAGGCCGCAGGTCAACTGGTCGAGCATCATAAAACCGGTAGCCAGTCCTGTAATGTGTTTCCCGTCACGTTCACGTTTCTCGATAAGCTCGTATGCGTGCGTAACAAGGTCTTTTATATTTATCACCTGGCCGGTCGTACGTTTGTCGGTAATAGCGAAAATCCGCTCCTCGGCCTCATCAAGTTTCTGAGTCGATTCGCCGGTCGAATCGTAAGCGTCATTTAGTATGTCGGTCGCGGTCTGAATCAGCTCGCGAAGCATCTGCTTTTCTTTTACTATGCCCGCGTAATAAGCGACGTTGGCGGAACTTGGCACAGAATTCAGAATCTTGCCTATGTATTCTACCCCGCCCACCTGTTCCAATTGCTTTCGGCCTTCAAGCTCATCTCTAAGCAGAACGCCATCAATACCCTCGCCCCTGTTTTTCTCGTAAAGCGCGATGATTGCGTCGTAAATCAACTGGTGCTCAACACGGTAAAAGGAATCCCTGCCGAGCATCTCAACAACCTGGCCTATGCAGACCGGGTCAATAACCATCGAGCCAAGCACCGCCGCCTCCGCGGCTAACGATTCAGGCATCATCCGTCCGGTCAACGCCGCAACCCCCGCGTCTTGCCCCTTAGGGACAGCGGGAGGTGCCTTGGCCGATGAGACCGTCTCCAGACGTTTCTTCACCGGCCTGCCCGCCTCGACTCGCCCGCTCGTCGGGCGAGGCGGGCCCGTATTTTCCCTAATCGTGCCTGCCATTCCCTTGTCATCCCGTCGAAAACACACAAAAACCCGCTCCGCCTTTGGCCCGTCTCGACTCGGCGTCGAGCCGAGGTCGGACGATATCTCGCCCGTCCCTAAGGGACGAGGCGGACGTAACAATGCTGAAACGCCGGGCAAAGCGGCATTGTAGATTGCCGGCTATCGCCTGTCAAATGTTTATCCGCCGAAGGCGTGGTTTATCCTGCCAGATAAATATGTCATATTAATGGCTGATTACAGGCAAGATAATATCTCACGGGATTTATCCGCCGAATGCGCAGCATCCCTTACGGGAGGCGTGATTTATCCGCCGAAGGCAGATTTGTTGGCAAATTTTGAATCGAACTAAAAACCTTTAAGCCAGTTATTTGCCACTATAGCGAAGTCGGCTGCATCGACCCGGCCATCACCATTGGGCAAAGGTGCAATGTCAGCAGAGCATTTTGCCAGCCCCGTTTTTAACCATTGTCCGGTAAAATCGAGCAATTCATTAAAACTATTCGTGATACCCCATTGGTTTGCAAAGACAGTAAAGTCGGCAAAATTGACTATTCCATCGCCGCCGGGCGGCGCCAAATCAGCCGGTATTTCCTCAAACAGCCATTGACTGCACAATTCTGCAAGGTCTTCAAAATCCAGGCCGTCCGGACAAACTATATCGCCAGGCAAAATCTGCCATTTCAGTTTCGGATAATTGGCGCTTTCGCAGATATGCCATACGCCATTGAAATCCCAGCCGATGAAACTGCTTTGTTGTTTCATTTGCTCATCCGTCAGCGGCGCTCCGTTTCCGTCATCCGACCCGCTGGTGATAAGAAAATAACTGTAGCTGATACTGCCGCCGCTATTCGATCCCACCAGACCACCGACATAAGAAGAACCGCTGACAGTACCCGTCGAATAGCAATTGCTGATATTGCCTCCAGGGTAGGGTAATTTTTGGTTGTATCCCACCAGCCCGCCGATGCTTCGTGAATCATCTCCGCCAGTGACAGTCCCTGCCGAATAGCAATTGTCGATACTGCCATTGCTTATTCCCACCAGCCCGCCGACATAGAGATAACCGCTGACCGCACCCGTCGAATAGCAATTACTGATACTGCCGTAGCTGTACCCCACCAGCCCGCCAATGAAGTCTGAATCATCTCCGCCGGTGATGGAGACATTTTCGAGCCCGAGGTTTTTTATCTCACCACTGTTAACGTCTCCGAACAGGCCTAAATAATCGTTCCCAAGTCCATTAGCGTCTATTGTCAGGTTGAGAATTTTATGGCCTGCGCCATCGAAAACGCCATTGAAGGCATTACCATCGAAAATCGAGTTTGCGTTATTAATATCGCGTGAAATTACAGCGGTTGAAAAGGTTTGGTTGCCGGGAAGATTCGGGTCAAGGTCGATATCGGCAGTCAGGATGAAGCATTTGTTGTAGTCGTTGGCGTCGTTTGCAAGCGTCATCAGGTCGGCTGCATTGGCGATTTGGTACGGGGTGTTTGGTTCACCAGTTCCGCCGGAGTATTTGGCAAAACAGGGAGATACTACGGCAAGGATTAGGAACATCAAAAACACTTTCCTCATAACCAAACCCTTTGCCCCCCCGCCGTCAGGCGTCCCTTACGGGACAACGATAATTCAGGAATTATTATACCGGGTTCTAAGCCGAATCTCAACAAAAATATTTGCTTAGACCAGCCCGATGTCCGTTACGATTTACAGCCCGATTATATGGGAATTTCTTTGACATCTTCCGCCCCGGCTTTCTACAATACCACTGTTGCCTGCCGGTAATTACGTGGCCATCGGATGGCCTCCCGGCGGGCGTTCGACTTTCATTGAAAGCGAGGTGGGAAAACGCCGTGAGATGTCCCTTCTGCAAAGAAGAGCAGGATAAAGTAATCGACTCTCGCTCCAGCGACGGCGGACGAATCATCCGGCGCAGACGCCAGTGCCTGTCCTGCAATAAGCGTTTCACCACATACGAAAAAACCTGCGAGAGCTTCAGAATGTACGTCATCAAAAAAGACAGCTCCCGCGTCCCTTACGACAGAGAAAAAGTTATAGTAGGTCTTCAGAAGGCCTGCTACAAACGCCCCGTTTCCGCAGAACAGATTCGCCTGATTGCCGACAAGGTGGAAGAGGACATTTTCAAAAACTTCGACAAGGAGGTTACCAGCTCCTTCATCGGCGAAAGCGTTATAAAACACCTTCGTGACGTTGATAAAGTGGCGTATATCCGTTTCGCCAGCGTATATCGCGATTTCAAGGACGCCGGCGAGTTTATTGATGAAATAACTCAGGCAATATCGCAGCCCGACAATACAGGACAGCCGAAGCTCTTCCAGTAGGCCGGGCACGAATAATTTTGTGTCCGCCATCCCTAAGGGATGGCGAGACCTCGTCCCTTAGGGACGGGCATGGAAGCGACTATGGCGACAAGAACGCCTAAACTGACGGTCGTTAAAGCTGACGGCACAAGGGAGGAGTATTTTCATACCAAGGTCGTAGGAACCATCGCAAACGCCCTCGGCTCAGCAGGCCGCCCGGATATACACGCCGCACAGGAAATTGCGGAGGCCGTAACGTTTTTCCTTTACCGCACAGTTCAACCTGGCGATTCACAAATCAGCATCGGCGCCCGCGAAATACTCTCGATAATAAAAACAGTCCTCGCCGACACGGGTTTTGAGGAGGCGGCAATAGCGGCCAGCGAGCACCATTTCGAGCGAAAGCTGAAACGTTGCCGGGTCGAAGTCGTCCGCGGTCGGCTCGACGGACTGTCCGACGCCAAGAAGCTTTACGCCGATTATTCAGGCCAGCCCAGATGCAAATGGGATAAATCCCTGATTGTCGAATACTTAGTCGCCAAACATCGCCTGCACAGGCAGACCGCCAGGACTGTCGCTTCAATGGTGGAGGAAAAGGTTTTAAATCTGGGCCTGCCCGTCGTCCCGGCAGAACTAGTCAAACAACTGGTCTTAAGCGACGCCGCCGCCGTCATTCGAGCGCAAAACCAGCTGCAACCCGCCTGTGGTGAGCGAAGTCGAACCACCTGTGGTGAGCGAAGTCGAACCGCCTGAATGAAAAGAAAAAATCTCTTGCAGGAATCGCCTCCGATTGTTAGCTTACGTACACGGCAGAAAAGATAAGATGCCGACATAGCGTTAGGTTGAAGCTATCTTACGGACAATTTTTTCAGAAAGGAGCAGGATCATGAACAAGAGTCAGTTTCGCACTATAATGTTAGTATTGTGCATTGCGGCCCTGTACGCGGTAATAGCCGGATGCCAGGAAGAAGCAGCAAGCCCCAAGGCAAAAGAGGTAAAGGCAACCCCAGCCGCTGAAAAACCCGCTGCAGCAGTAAAGCCGGCAGCGGAAGCAAAACCAGCGCCGAAACCCGTACCTGCACCCGCACCAAAACCAGCGGAAAAACCAGCCGCTGCGGTAGCCGGCCCGACACTTGGCCCCTTTAACCTCGCAAAGAATTGGGCCGAAGAACAGGGCTTTGTCGCCAACTGGCTTATCTGCGGCACATTCCCCAACCCCGGCGAAAGACCGGATAACACCGGATTCAACACCGATTACCTGAAAAACTACGGCGGCGAAATGGCCTTCGTGCCCGCAAACGGTATGGAAATCAAAAGGCCCGACGGCACAGCCGTGAAATTCCAGCCCTATCACGCAACAGGCACCGATATCATCTTCGGCGATGTCACCTTCCTCGGCATCGAGCCCACCCAGGAAAAAATCCTCGTTTACTGTGCCTGCTGGCTCGATGCAGACACGGATAAAGATGTCGAAGTCAGGGTTGGCTCAGACGACGGCTACAAGCTCTGGATTAACCACCAGCTCATCTCCGAACAGCACGTTTATCGCGCAATGGAAATGGACCAAGAAACCCACAAGGTTAAACTCAACAAGGGCAAAAACCTGCTCTTAATCAAAGTTGACCAGGACACGGGCGAGTACCAGTTTATGCTCCGCGTCGTTGGCGCTGACGGCAAAGAAATTCCGGGCATCAAGGTCTGGAACTAAAATATAAGCAAATATGCTGATACAACCCGCAGGTCGGCCTAAAACTGACCGGCGGGTTTTATTTTGCCTCTCAAGCCCAAAACTCCTGATTTTGCAGGACAAATCGCAATCATCAGGGTAAAATATCCCGCTTATGAAACTTATCGCAGGAAAATCCAGGTTGAAGGGCACAGTCGCCATACCCGGCTCGAAATCACACACGATTCGCGCCGTCGCAATCGCCTCGCTTGCCAAAGGCGCCAGCTCAATCCGCAGTCCGCTCGCCTCGGGCGACACCCTTTCATCGGTATCCTGCTACCGCTCACTCGGCGCAAAAATAGATGCCTCAAATAACGATTGCTGGAAGGTTACCGGCATCGCGGGACAAATCCTCGCCCCAAAAGAAATTATAGACGTCGGTAATTCAGGCACAACACTTCGCATCGCTATGGGTTCCGCAGCCCTCGCGCCTGCAGGCCAAACGACGCACTTCACAGGCGACGAACAAATCCAGTCGCGACCCATCGGGCCTCTGGTTGACTCACTAAACGAGCTGGGAGCAAAATGTGTCTGCCTGAAAAATAATGGTAAAGCCCCCGCAGCCGTAACAGGCCGGCTAATCGGCGGCAAAACGTCAATCGCCGCATTCAGCAGCCAGTATCTCACTTCGCTGCTTATGTGCACGCCGCTTGCCGAAAAAGATACCGACATTAACGTTACCCTGCTCAACGAACCGGGATACGTCCAGATGACGCTCGACTGGCTCGATAAACAATCTATTAAATACGACAACGACGGCCTGTGGAATTTCAAAATCAGGGGCGGCCAGCAATACAAATCCTTCAATGCAGCCGTGCCCGCGGATTTCTCCAGCGCAACGTTCTTCCTGTGCGCAGCAGCCCTTATCGGCGATGGCGTAACGCTCAAAGGTCTCGATTTTTCCGATAGCCAGCCCGACAAAGCCGTCGTCGAGTATCTAAAAGCAATGGGTGCTGACATATCGATTGGTAAAGATTCGATAACCGTCAGGCAATCACAGCTTAAAGGCGTCGAAATAGATATGAACGCCACGCCCGACGCCCTGCCCGCTATGGCGGTCGTCGGCGCATTCGCCGAAGGACAGACCCGCTTAGTAAACGTCCCGCAGGCACGGGCAAAAGAAACAGACCGTATTAACTGTATGGCCGAAGAACTCAAAAAACTCGGCGTCGATACCGAGGAATTGCCCGATGGCCTTATAATCAAACATAGTAAGCCAAAACCGGCAATTCTCGATGGTCGAGGCGACCACCGTATCGTAATGGCGCTGTCGATTGCCGCGATGGCAATGCAAGACCAATGCACAATCGGAACCGCCGAAGCAATGAGCGTAACTTTCCCGGAATATGTTAAACTGATGCAGAACCTGGGCGCAAATATAAAATTAACATCCAGCCCGTGAGATAATATCCGGGAATAACAGACAAGTCCGTGAGTTGGTTATCTCACGGGCTAAAGGAGAAAAATATGATTGGCTGCCATATCGGAAGAATGTTTCAGGTAACGGTCGCTGGCGGGTCATACCAGGAGGGCCTCACTGCTGTCGTGCAGGGCCATCCGCCGGCAATGCCGCTGACAGAGCAGGAAATTTACGGCGACTTACTCTTGCGAAAGCCAGGTGCTGATGAACTATCAAGCCCCCGCAAAGAGCCGGATTTACCCATAATCTACACTGGGCTAAATGCTGAAGACACAATTGAAAACGCGGGCAACAAAAATCACACCAACGGCACGCCTTTGACTATCCTGATACCGAACCTCGACCGGCACTTTGTCCACGTCAAGCAGTATCAGGACACCAACCGCACGCCTCGCCCCGGCCACGCATCCTGGGCGTCATTCGTCAAATACGGCCCCGACGATGACTCAATCGGCGCAGGAATCTTCAGCGGACGATACACCTCAACCATCGTTGCCGCCGGCTATGTGGCAAAAAAAGTCCTCAAAAAATGCGGCATAAACGTCTTCGCCTATGTTAAGGAAATCGCCGGCGTCCGATGCCCCGATATCGACCACAATAAGGCGTTTCAACAAACCGAGAATTACAAAAAGATGCGATGCGACCTCGACCCCTTCTACCAGGAAATCTACGTCAAAGGACGGGTCAATATGGATATGCGCTTCCTCGAAAAGGCAGCCGTCTTCGCACAAATCGAAAAGGAAATCGACGCCATACGCGATAAAGCGCCGAAAACCACCGCCAAACAAATCAAAGACAAATACGGCGTTCACCATATCGTCAACTGCCCCGACGTTGACGCCGCACAGGCAATGACCGACGCCTGCAATAAAATCTCCGCCTCCGGCGACTCAGCGGGCGGTCTGGTGGAAGTCGTCGCCCTCGGCGTGCCAACCGGACTCGGCGAACCGGTTTTCTACAAGCTCGACGCCGAACTTGGCAGGATGCTCGGTATCGGCGCAGTCAAGGCAGTCGAGGTCGGCGCTGGTATGGCAGTAAAAGATATGACCGGCTATCAGGACAACGACCAGATGCAGGCCAAAAACGGCAAAGTGGTTTTCGATACCAACAACGCAGGCGGTATCACCGGAGGCCTGGCAACGGGTCAGCCGATAGTCGTCCGTCTCGCAGTCAAACCCACCCCCACAATCGCAAAACCGCAGCACACCATCGACAAGTACACCCTCGAAAACAAGCAATTAGCGGCTATAACACGCCGTGACCCTACAATCACCGCCAGAATCTGGCCCGTTGCGGAAAATTACACCGCTATTGTGCTGCTCGACCACCTGCTTGCTCATTATGGCTACCAGCACATAAAAGACCTGCACTACGCAAAATAACACAACGAAAAAGGCCCCGGTTTTCACCGGGGCCTTTGTTCATTAGCTCGACTTCACCTGCTGTTAATCGTTTGTCTGTCCTATCCTATGGGTCGCCGTGCATATCGAGTTTCCGGAACTATCGTAAACGCACGCGTGCCAGTTTAAGTTTACGCCGACTCCGCCGCCATACGAATTAACAAACACGTCATAGACAATCTGGTTGGCTCCGTTCCACGTCAGCCGGTAACTGCCTTGTTTAACGCCAACGCCATCTTCGATCCTCCCGCCAATAGAAAGCGGGTGCCCTATGCGAATCGGACGGTACGTCACAGGAATGACGTGATCGCTGCTGAAGCCAGAATCGCTGCAGATGAAGCGAATTTCAAGCTCATCTGCCGGGGTGGTATCATCGGTTATACCGGTCACATCCACCACAATCTTATGCCACCAATCAAGCTCACTGCCCGACCACTGGAACTGTTCGCTGGAGTCGTTGTCATCGCGGTTACCTGTCGGGACCGGGAAAACTATCATTACCGGGGCCGGCGACGGCGCAGTTCTGTCGCCGATATCGGTTACACAACCAAGACCCGTAATCTCGTTGTAATCAGACCAGGCGGTAACGTTATTATATTTGTCTTGCGCCCTGACCCTGAAACAATACTCACCCGTTGGGTTGAGGCCCGTAGCTACATAGCAGGGGTCAATCTGCCAGGCGGTCGGCGTGCCGTTTACGTCTTCAAACTGGTAATAAACCACCCCGCTGGCGTCGTGCGCAAGAGTGGCTTTCATCTCAACCGAGCTCCCGGTTAATACGCGAGGCGGAATCGCCCATGTCATAGGATTCGGCGTCGGTGGAGTTACATCTGTTGGCATCTCCGCCAGCCAGCAGTCGGTAAAATCTGCCAGTTCTGTTACGTTATAACCAGAGGTTTCACTGCCGACCTCGCCAACCCAGGACGATGCGAAAATTGCCAGGTCCCTGAAATTAACCGCGCCATCGATAAACAGGTCCCATTGTCTGCAATAGTACGCTATCGGGTAATGGTAACCAATATCCACAACTCCCATGTCGGGCGTCCCAAGCGTAGAGGTGCTATACCTGTCCAGCCCGTGCAATTTTGCAGGATTTCCGCCCGCGTCAATACAGGGGCTGTTAACGTCCTGCCCCGCGGCTTTATTCTTCAGGTGGAAATCATCGCTTAAGGCGTTCACAAACTGCGGGTCAACGTTTCTATTACCCGCCCCCCAGGTAAACGGACAACTGTAACCTATGTCGCCTACATATACATCTGCCTGTCCGCCTTGAATGTCGCTGAATGTAACGGTAACGTTGCCGCAAGTCGGCTCATGGTTAGTGTCCGTCCCTATGTAAATCTCAGGACCGAATAAACTGTTGTTGCCCCAGAAAATGCTGTTATTGATGTCGGCGCTTGCGTCGTAGGAGCAATACAATCCGCCGCCAAACCCCGTGTCGCCGGGAACGCCATACAGACCCGTGGCCTGGTTATTGTATAGTGTGCAGTTCTCGACAACAGCAATAGCGCCCCAGTTGACGGAGATGCCGGCGCCGTCGCGACCTGACTGATTATCTGTCAGCAGACAGTTCCTGATAATCGTTTCGGTGCTCGCGGGCCCGTAAATATGTATTCCAGCGCCCGACGTCGAAGAAATATTATTGGTCAGGACGCAATCAATAATGTTGGCGTTTATCGACGAGCCGAATATGCCTCCACCCTGGCCCGCGACTATATCAACATCATTGGGCGATACGCCCGCAAAGTTGCCGCGCAACGAGCAGTCACTGATTTGTCCGGAGCTTCCCGTCCCGTAGATACCGCCGCCAACGTATGCGACGTTATTGATTATGTTGCAATCCAGCACCTCCGGCGACCCGCCGGACCAGAACATACCGCCGCCAACCGACGAGGTGTTGCCGGTTATTGTGCAGTTTTCAAACTGGATATTCGCGTTTTCGAAGGCAATACCGCCGCCGTGGCCAAGATATGGGTCCGTGTGATAAGTGGTATCCGGTTTTGGTGCGATGTTACCCCTGATGAGGCAATTTCTGAAATTGATATTCGCGTTTTCGCCGCAATACACGCCGCCGCCGTAGCCGGGTATTCTATAAGCGGTAACAGGGTCAGGAATAAAAGCGCCTTGCGGTCTTGTACCGCCGACACCGCTCATTCCGCCCCTGGCGATATTATTTGTTATATTGCAGTCGATAAAGGTGGCCGCGGAATTTGCGTCGCAGAATACGCCGCCGCCGTAGCCGCTGTAGAACCTGTAGTCGCCGACATACTGACCGCCTGTGGAAGGCGACAATGCCCACCACGGGAAGCTGAAGTCGTTGCTCCACAAACCACCATGGTTAGCGTCTTGATAATCCGCCGCGCCAAAAATAGAACCTGAAGAATTACCGCCGTTGCCGCCGTTGCCGCCAGTGACTGAGCAGTTTGTTATAGTGCAGTTGACTAATGTCGGGTTGGCAAACTGTGCGACATAGATGCCGCCTCCTCTGGCCCAGCCGCCCCAGCCGCCGCGACCGCCAGGATTAGTGACATCGGCACTACCGCCGTTGCCGGCATTACCGCCGGTTATGTTCGTATCTCTGATTACACAGTTCCTAAGTGTCGGGTTTGCGCCAGTATTGATATATACGGTGCCGCCCTGGATGCTACCGCCATCAGGCCCGTTTTGGCCTGCCTGTGTGGCATTCTGGGCGTCTAATATCCTGTATGTGCCGCTTGTAATTGTAAAACCATCCACAACCGTATTTGCTGTCGCACCGGCAGTGAATAGCAACGCCAGACCACCTTGATATCCGGTAGAGTCGATAATTGTCGCCGCGACCACGCATGGGTCATCCGGATTGGTGCTTGCCAGCGTGATTTCTTTGTTGAGTATAATTGTGCTGCCGTGATAAACGCCGCTCGCGACGCTCACAATGTCACCTGGCCGAGCCGCCTCGATAGCCGCCTGAATCGTAGTGAAATCGCCCGGAACGGTCACTGTCTGCGGCAAACTGAAGGTGACTCTTACAATTTTGTCTCCATTCATAGTCACGGTGTTGGTTTGGGTAAACAAACCATCGTTGTCCGTGCCTTGCCAGCTCTCAACTCGATAGCCGGAGTCAGGCGTTGCTGTAAGCGTAACGACCGTCCCGCGAGAATAAGTGCCGCTTGTAGGCGTGACAGTACCGCCACTACCCACAACCTGAACCGTCAGGTCGCAGGAATTCTTTACAAAGGCGACAGTAACGGTTTTGTTTCCATCCATAACCACGGAGTTGTTGGCATTGTTAATATTATCGTTGTCGGTGCCGGTCCACTGCACCTGATAGCCGGCAGGAACAGGAATGGTCACCTGCAGCGGAACTTTGGTAAACCATGTGTGATAGCCGCTGCCCGGTGAGATATTACTCGACCCAAGACCATTGCCATCAATAGCAGTAAAATTGAGATAATACTGCGTAGGTATAAACGCCGAGTAGTGATACCCCATATCCACTATGCCAACGTCAGCCCCGCTGTCGGTCCTGGTGGTATAACCCACAAGATTAATATCCGGACTATTGACATTCGCGCTGCCGGCATCGACACAGGGACTGTTGATACCCTGCCCCGCAGCAATCTGGCTGAGGAAGAAACCGCCAACAAACAGGGGGTCAGCGTTGATATTGTGACTATTAGGCGCCCAGGTAAACGTGTTCGGGTCCCAGTTGATTGTGCTGCGTGGCCCGATGAAAATCGGGGTCGGTATCTGCGATAACAGACCGATTGCATTAAGAACGGCGCCCGGCACCGCGTTGGAGTCCGTGGCCGAGATGAGTACGCCACCGGTCCCGATGGCTACAGGCCTCAAAGCGTTTTCTGCATCCGGGTCGCCGCGAATTACCACGGGAATAATATGAATCGGGTTGTTGCTGTTTGCCGCCATGATAATATCGTTGAGCACATAATTTGTGTAATCCTCTGATCGTGCGGAGGCGCATCTGTCAAAAGCAGAATCACTCTCATAACCTTCTTGCCTTGGCGCCAATTACCCAGTCCGGGGGAATTGGGGTCAATATAGTTCGTATAACCATCGGCTGTTAATCTTGCCACAAGGGCATTCGCATCGATACAATGCATCAATCCCGTATATATCGCTTCAGGAGTATCTGCCCCACCGCCGGCAGCCATTGCCTGAAGACCATTAATAAGTTGATTAGTATCGGTTGTGAACTTTACCCTGTCTAAGTATGGCCAATCGCCTGGGGAACCGTGGTTTCCGTCAGGGTAGTCACGGAAGTCAACGAGACCAAGCCGGTAATTAGCATACTGCGCGGCAATCGCGCTAACAATTTGTCTGGCCGCGGTTGTAACCGCAATAATATCATTACCCATACTGCCGGTTGTGTCAAAACAGATAACGAAGTCCAGAGTATTGATATCACTGGCCCACGCGCACGGGTCGTTTGCATCCTGGACGTCGCTGTAACGCACCTGCATGGCGGCAGAGGGTATGCCGCCGCTTACGGCGATTTGACTGCCGCTTGAGCCGATGCCGGCCTGGTTGTCCCAGATTATGCTGTTGAGGACGTTGACGTAGCTGCCGTAGGAGCTAAACAGACCACCGCCCAAACCGGTGACCTTGTTATTGAAAATCGTGCAATTGACAATATTGGGGTCGCTGTACCAGTTGGCGGAAATACCGCCGCCATCCATGCCTGCGACGTTGCCGGTTATCAGGCAGTTCTTGATTAATATGTCGTTGCCGCCTCCGAACTCATTGCCGTCGATGTTCTTGCTTGACAGATAAATACCGCCGCCGCTGCCTGCGGAGCGGTTATTGGCAATGTTGCTGTCGACTACTTCGATATTGGCGCCGAGCGCCGTTATTGCGCCGCCCTGGGCGGCATCGAAAGTCGCTACGTTGCCGATAAAGTTGCATTCTCTGATATCGGAGACGCCCTGTGAAAAGAGTACTGCGCCACCGTGGAGGGCGTAGTTACCGATGAAATTGGAGTCGATAATCTCGGGGAACGCCTCGTCCTGATATATAGCTCCGCCTACGGTAGCAAGGTTTTGCTGGAATAAGCAATCCATAAACAGCGGGGCGGCGCCATTTTCAAAAGCGACTGCTCCGCCGTAACTGATTGTAGGATATGCAGCGACGGTAGTGCCGCCATCGGTATGGGTAGGTGAGCCGTTGATATCAGCGGTGTTGTTAATAAAGCTGCAGCTGATAAAGGCGGGAGCGCTGCCGGAGCTTGCGTAAACCGCGCCGCCGAAGGACTGTATTTTGTAATGGGTGTAAGGCCAGCCGGGAATAAAGGGACCATTGCCGCTTATGCCGCAACTGCCGCCGATGGCGGTATTATTACTAAAACTGCAGTCGATAAACTCCGCCGTAGAGCCGTCATCGCAGAAAACCGCGCCGCCGTAACCGCTGTATTTCCAGTAATCATCAAGCGTAAACCCATATTCGGCCGGGTATTTCCACCACCATGGCGCAGTTTTGTCGCCCCAGGCGCCGCCATGCCCTGGATTGTTAGTCGTAGAACCAGCAGCGCCGTTACCGCCGTCGCCGCCTCGCGCAACGCATCCGATAAACTGGCAATTTTCAAACAGCGGATTACTTGAGGGGCCGCAGTATGCGCCGCCGCCGTGGGCCATTCCACCGGGACCGCCGTTGCCAGTCCAGGCCCGTGCATCTGGTCCACCGCTGCCGTTGCCGCCATGAATGCCGCGAGCGACGCAGTTGGAGAATATGCAGTATCGAACCGTGGGCGAAGCAGAGCCATTCAATGTTATACCTGCACCGGGTGTCTCGCCGCCGGGCCCGCCGTCAGTAGCCGGAGGTATCGGAGTTCCCCTACCCCATGACCCATTCGGGTCAAAGATGTCGGGGCCCCAATAGGTAGTATCGCGGATGGTTATTCCCTGAATGATACAACGGCGGGAGACGTTCGCCGATACGTTTATACGGGCGATTATGCTGGTCGCCGCAGGATTCTCAGGGGTGGTGCTGGTCAAAGTAATGTCCTTATTTATAAGCAGATAGGGCCAATCCCAGCCAACGGCAAATCCTGCCGACGTTCCGCCAGGCCGTTCCGCGAGGACATACGTTCCGGGTGTAAGCATTACAATATCACCGTCATTGGCATCATTGACCGCCTGCTGGATTATAGGATAGTTGGCGTCGCCGCCGACGTAAAGGATTCTGGGTGAGTAGAATCTGACCGTAACGTTTTTGTGGCCTGTCATAGTTACAGTGTTGGTTTTTGCCTCGGCATAATCATTGTCTGTTCCCGTCCAGGAGACGACATCCGTAGGATTAGCCGGTGTTGCGATAAGCGTTACGACCTCGCCCGGTGTATGAAGTGTTCTGCCGTTGGGGACAACCGTCCCGTTGCCTATTACGGTAACAATCAGGTAATACAATCCGTTCGGCTCGAACGCGACAATGACCATTTTGCTCGAGTTCATAGTAACGGTATTGGTCGTAGCAGTCGAATTATCATCGTCGGTGCCGCTCCAGTACTGTACCCTGTAGCTGGGGTCTATGTTGAACGCCGTGAGGTTTACGACGGTTCCCTGGTTGACCTGGATGGTATTCGGGTCGTTTATGTCAAACTGTGTGCTGTTTTGGGGCGAGGTTTTGGCATTGAGCCGACCATGGCCGCCCTCATTCGGGTCATACTCATAAACCTCGATGGACAACGGATATTTCCCGGCCGACCCGACCGACCCGGCCTTATAGTGATAGCCAATATTAACAATGCCGGTGTCCTCCACAAGGTCCGTGCGCGTTGTAAGCTTGATGCCAACGCCAACGAATGATTCGAGATCGCTAACGCTGATGAAGCCAGGGTCACCGGCGTCCACGCAGGGGCTGTTGACGTCCTGCCCCGCGGCAACCTCGCTGAGATAGTAGGCCGGCTGATTGACAGCGATGTTTGCGAACAACGGGTCTGCGTCGAAGCTGCCGTCCATCCACCAAACGGCTGTATAGGCGGGATTTTCGAGAAATACCTGGCCTTCGCCGCCTTCGACGTCACTGTAGCTGACATCGACATCAGCATAGGGGCTGTCGAAAGAACCGAATCTCGTGCCTACGCCAATCTGCGGACCGTATGCAGCGGAGTTGCCCCACAAAATACTATTAATAATTTCAACCCAAGTCCAGTCCTCTGCGCCGCTTACGCCGCCGCCGCTGCCGTATGTTCCGTCGGTAGAGGAGTTGTTCACAATCGTGCAGTTAATCAGCTCGGTCCAGGCCCATATTTTGTTCGACAGACCTCCGCCGTCATAAACTGCGGTATTATTTGTGATTAGACAGTTTCTGAATTGCAGCGGGGACGCAGCATAACCTTCCATAAAGGCCGCTCCGCCATACTCGTCAGCAGAGTTGTTCTTCATAATGCAGTCAGTAACAAAGCCGAATGAATTCCACAAGGCAAAGCCCCCGCCCAGTCCGCTCGGCGTGACTGCTGCATTGCCGGTTATATCACTGCCGTTAATATCAACCTGACAGTTGATGCCGGCGATTGCGCCGCCTTCCTCGGCCTGATTATCCTCAAAGTTGCAATCATAGATTGTCACCGCGGTGGAATCGAGGAAAAATCCGCCTCCGTAGCTGGCGCTGGAGGTATTACCCGTGATTTCGGAGTTGTATGCCTCGAAAGTACCGATGCCGCCAAAGAATCCCGCCAAACCGCCACCATCGACGATCGCAATATTGCCCGTCAGCTTACAGTTTTGAAGGACTACTTTTCCTGTACCCACGTAGAAGATACCGCCTCCATGAGTATCGACGTCATTTCCGGTGAAATTACAGTCGGTCATTGTTGTAGTTGCTGAGCCGCCTACACCAAGGAAGATACCGCCGCCGTAACCATCCTTATATATCCCCCCCTCTGTATCTTCATGTGCCCCATTCTGAGTAAAGGTGGTAGAGCTGATATTAATCGGTGTATTTGTTGTCTCGTAATAAACGCCGCCTCCATATGCTTGGCCAAAATTGCCGCCATAGGCAACCAGGCCAGGCGGATTGCCGGTTCCCGGCACTCCTGGCAAGCCATAAGAGGTTACTATATGTGCATTACAATCGTTAATAATGCAGCCGATAATCGTGGGATTGCTGCCTAAAAGAGCGCAAATGCCGGCGCCTGCGACAACGTTAACGTCGCTGCCATAACCAGCGTTGCCGCCCGGCTGCTGGCCAAGGTTGGGGTCGTTGCCGCCGTTGCCGCCGTTGCCGCCGTTACCGGGCAACCCTGAAAAGGCACAACAATCTGTAATGGTGCAATTTTGAATAACGGGACTACTTCCAAAAGAACAATATATTGCCCCTCCGAATGCAGAACCGCTGTCGCCGCCGTTGCCTGCATTTTGACCGGGCGTGGCAGGTTTCGCTGGGGCAGGCGGAATGACACAAGGGTCGGCAGGCTGGGCATCGTTGCCGTCGTTGCCATCGGCACCGCGACCTCCGTCGCCGCCTTCTACGATACAATTTATGAAGACACAGTTACGAATAGTAGGGCTGCCGGTAAGGGTACCCCAGTTAGGCAATCCTAATATGTTGCAGGGGTCAGGGTTAGGCCCGCAAAGTATTGCCCCGCCGGCAGCAGTATAACCGGGAAGGGCGTTTATGTCGGCGAAATTGGCATCACCGTTTCCGCCCTGATGGGCCTTTACGTAAGCGTTTCTTATCGTGAAACCAGCAAGGACGCTACCGGGACCTTCACCGTTATCAAAAATAAAAGCTCTCCTCGGCGCACTGGTATCTGAGGTGCCCTGGCAGTCGATAATGGTCCTTGCCACTATATCGGGATCATTGGGGTTGATGCTTCTTACGGTTATCGCTAGGCCGTTAAAGCGAACGTTGATATTTCCCGAAAGGCCGCGGAAATCGATACCCTGGTAGTAATAAGGAGGAACCGGGTATGGGCTGACCTCAACGATGTCGCCGTTAACGGCGGCATTGATAGCGCTCTGGATACTTAAATATTCGGAGGGTACGTGCAGAATCCTGCTGCCGGTTGCGGTTGTCAACGTTACAGAAACATCTGGTGTGGACCAGCCCGCTTCGTTTCCGAGATTATCTTTGACATTGCAGTTAAAGACGTAAGTGTGATTTAGCGTGAGACCGGTGATATCAGGCATAGTGCCGTCAGTGCTGCTCATCCAGACGCTCTCAATAACTGTTCCCGGTGTCAATGTATCATGGTATTTGTATTTGAACATCTCACCGTTTTCATCGGTGCCCTTGCCCTTGATTTTCATACGGATGACTGACGTAGGTATCGCCCGAATCATCTTGGGCTGTATAGCCCATTGAGCGGGACTGGGTGCGGGGGGCAGGTGCTCTGGAACGGCGGCGGCAGTAGTTGTGTACATCGTGTCTGACCATGCGGTTACGTTGTGCTGCGCGGATTTATCACGCGCCCTGACTCTGAAACCGTAAGTTCTGCCGCGTATGATTTTACTCTCGGCGGGATCCCTGAATACGTAAAGCGCATTTGGCTCCCAGCCGCTGTTTACATTAACGTCGTTGACGCACTCGAAGTAGTATTCGACATTGGAACGGTCGGTTTCGTTTAGCGCCTCCATCGCAATAGTATGCAGACCAGTCGCCGTTGGCGGCATCAGCCACCCAGACGTGCTCGGCGTGGGAGGGGTGGTATCGTGTTGTGCTTCCTGGGCTGCTGCGGCCAAGTTAAGCCGGCCGCCGGATACACAAAAGCCCGGCAGGGTCTTGTCAACGGTACCCAAAAGGATTTGCTTAACCTGGGGAACGGCAAGTGTCGGGTCAATGGACAAAAGCAAGGCACAGGCACCCGCGACGTGAGGAGAGGCCATTGACGTGCCGGACCAGGAAGCATACTGGTTACCGGGAAGGGTGCTAAGGATACCCTGGCCCGGAGCGCCGATGTCAACAGAGGTCAGACCGTAATTGGAAAAGCTGGCCCGCTGGTCCATATCGGTTGTTGCCATTACTGAGATGATGTTTGACAGGTCATAACTCGCCGGATACATAGGGATTGAATCATTGTTGGTACCGTTGTTACCTGCTGCGGCTACAAAAATCACGTTGGCATCTCTCGCGGCAGCAATGGCATCATAAATGTTTTGCGAATACATATAGCCACCCCAGGAGGCGTTAATTACCTTGGCGCCATTGGCGACGGCATATTCGATGCCTGCGACCGCACTGCTCTCGTATACGGCACCGCCGGCATCAGCGACTTTGACGGCCATAATCTTGACGTGCCAGCATACGCCTGCGACACCTATGGCGTTATTGCCGACGGCGCCAATAGTGCCTGAGACGTGAGTGCCGTGGCCATGGTCATCCATTGGGTCGCTGTCGTTGTTGATAAAATCGTAGCCATGGGCGCCGTTGACGTCGGCCCACATATTTGCCGCCAGGTCGGGGTGATTAGAATCGGCGCCCGTATCGGTAACGGCGACTATAACGCTGCTGCTGCCTGTGCTGATATCCCACGCTTCAGTAGCGCTGATGTCGGCGCCCGGTGTTCCGCCGGATTGGCCCGTGTTGCGCATCCCCCACAATTCACCGAATCTTGTATCGTTTGGAATAGCGCTTATATAATATATGTAATCCGGCTCGGCGTATAAAACCGAGGGGGATTGCGTGAGGGAAGCGACAGCATTTTCGACCGACATACCGGTCGGCAGCGAAACCTGCGCCAAGCCCTTCACGAGCGTATATTCCCGCTGGACGGAAGAACCCCCTCCCAGAGTTGAAGTTAATATGGTGCTTTTGGCCGTCGTATTCGGCTCATTTGCAAAACGCACGAGAACGACACCAGGTTTATAAGCGGGCTGTTCAGCCAACAATAAAGAATTTGTGGCCAATAAGGCCACTAAGCCAATCAGTATCAGACGGTTCATAATTCACCAAACTCCTCACAATTTTGAGCCACTAATTTATGGTTGCCTACCAGGTCCAGCTATTATTGAAGTCCACATTCCTGGTAATTCGTTACACTTTTTCTGCGCATGCGGACATTTTTTTTGATTTAACCCTAATTCCGGCCCTCCATAGCCGTAACTGCCTCCGTATAGCCCTCTTCATGAAGAATGATTGTCGGCTTAACAAGAATCAAAGGAACCCCCTAATGCTGCTCCTCCATAGCCGCAACTGCCTCCGCATCGGCCTCTTCCTGAAGAATGATTGTCGGCTTAACGAGAATCAAAAGGACTTTCTTGTCAGCAATCTTGCTGCGATTTGTAAATAGCCTTCCCAGAACGGGAATCTTGCTGAGCACAGGCACGCCGACTTCTGTCTCTGTTGAGGCCGTATTCTTTAATCCACCCAGCAATAACGTGCCGCCATCAGGAACGTTGACCCTGGTTTGGACCCTGGAGCGTTCCGTCTGAGGCAGTTGAATAGTGTATGGATATGTTATAATGGTATTGCCGCTAGCAAAAGGCGTCGTGAACGTCGAGGTATCGAAGCCGAGGAAGTCCTGTAACTCAGCCTTTATGTCAAGCAACACGTGCTTTTTATCCGGGGTAATGGTCGGGGTGATATTAAGCGTAGGCCCTGAATATACTGAGTTGTATTGCGACGTTACGCCACTGCCGGTAGAAGCAATAGTAGCGCCGGCGGTAGTGGTGGTGGCGGCGCTGACGTTCGGGGGCAATGCAAAGCGAATAGTTCGTATCACCTGCAATGTGGCCGATTCTCCACTGAGCACAGTAACTTTAGGAGCAGTCAGCGATTCGGAATCGCGGTTTGCCTGAGTTGCCCTGATAAGGAAGTTTGCTTCGAGGCCGTCAAGTATGCCCCCGAACCTGCCGCCAAAAAAGGCCATAAGAGCTCCGGTCGATATGAGCTGCGGATTAGCCGCTGTGGGAAAATTAGTCGGGAATTGAACGGTGCTTTTGCTGATATCAAAACTGCCTGATATGCCTGTAGCCACCGGTTCAGCCATTTCGAAGGATTGTTGTTGCCATTCGGCCGTGCCCAAAGTGTTACCGAGAAACAAATTGCCAAAGGTGTCGAGGCCGATTTCCTCAAGGAAGTTTTCGCCGACTGTCAGGAACCTGGCTTCGATGGAAATCTGGTTGCCGAGGTTTTTACGCATATTCTTCAACAACTCTTCTATATCACGATGATTCTTGAGTGTCTGGCGGACAACAAGTTTGTTGGTTCCGTAAGCAGTGATAGTTGCCTCTCCGCCGGCATCATACCAACTCGTCGCATCAATAGTATCCTGAATAAGGGTAATGAGTGCGTTTATCCGGTCCAAGGCCTCAGTATGAAGGGCCGTCCTGTCGAGATCTGTATCAGTTTCACTGAAAGTTTCATAAAAAGTTTGCCCGCCGCCGCCTTGCCCGCCGCCGCCTTGCCCGCCGCCTTGTTGTTGTCCGCCTTGCCCGCCGCCGGTACTAGAGCTTACGTAATAATCAGCCGGACGGCCCAGGATCACCGTAACATCATAAAGGCGGATTGGCATGTTGGTTGGCAATGACTGCTGCGTAGCAACGCTAACAACACCATCCTGGACAACATAGCCAAGCCGGGCAATACCGCCTGAAACGGACCGCAATAACAAATCCAACGCAGTGTGGACAGGAACATTTGTCAGCGGGTCCATATTTATCGGGGTTGTCTGGTCGATGCTGGCGTTGTTGTATAAATCACCCCACTGCACCACTATATCAAGAGGTGGTGAGACAGAATTTTTTATCAAATTTATTGCCTCGCGCAGCGGCATCTCAGGCGAAAGCCCCGGAAGATTAACTACCTGCTCAAGCTGCTTTTCGATAGAAGCACTTGCGGGTTCCTGGCCGATCGCCTCTTCCGACTGCTGACGCATCGGCTTGGCGATTATGTCACGCCAGTTCTTGGGATAATTCATCTCTTCGGCATAAGGTATCATTGTCTCATCCGTTCTTACCATTGTTTTGAATCTTTCGCTGCTTTTTTCCTTTTCAACATCTATCTGCTTGCGATAGCTGATGTTATCCTCGAGCATTTGCTTTTCTATAAGCGCCTGATTGTTTTGCGGGTCTATGGCAAGAAGCATTTCAATCTGGCTAAGCGCTTCCTCGTATCGTTTCTGCTTCTCGAAATTCCGCGCATTCTGGAACAGGTCGTTGATTCGCTTTTCGCGTTCAGACGACATCTGCTCCTTGTACTTTTTCTGCGAATTCTCGGCCTTGGTCCGCTTTTCATCTTCTTTTTGCTGGGCCTGCGTTTTCTGCCCGTCCGCTATTCTTTCCGACAGCTGCTTCAACTGCCCGGAATATTGATTGAAAAGATAATCGCCAAGCTGCTGCTGATTTTCGTAAACAGTCCTCTCAGCAACCTCGACAGTTTCCTTGGCCTTGTCAAACTGCCCCTGAGCGATAAAACCCTCAGCTTTTGCCGTGGAATCGTTGACAACAGCTTTTACCCTGCTGCGAATTACGCTTATACGCCTATTAATAACGCTGATGTAACCCTGCTCCTGTTCCGGCTGAGCTGACGGGGGCGCCACCGCAACTTCCGGCGTCGTCTCGGCGACCTTATTAACCTCATTAACCTCGACCACCACTTGTTCTTTCGGCTGCTCAACAACCGGCTTAGCTTCCGCCTTGGGTGCCGAAGGTTCAGCAACACTCGGCTTGGCTGCCGAAGCAGCTGCCTGCTCTACCGCCGCCTTATGCGCCATCTGCAAGCTATCATTGAGTTTGGCTCTTTCTTCAGTAGTAAGAGATTCTTCGTAATCCTTCGCCCGCATGAAGGATTGCTCCGCTTGGGCGTAGAAGCCCCTTTTATACTGTTCGGTCCCTATCTGAATCCAGTTGTCAACTATCTGACGGACCACTTTGTCTTTGTCCCCCTCGCCCGCCTTCGGCGCATCTTCTGCCAACGCCGTTGTTGCCATCAGAATCGATGTTAACATGACCAATATGAGAGTTTTTACAAGTCGCCTTGTCGGTAGTATTAGCGTGTTCAAGGTTGAATCTCCTCTAAAAAACTGGTTTTCACAGGATATCCACTTCATAAAAATCACTGCACGTCCCGCCATTTCAGTAAAGGTTACATCCCCCGTCAAATCGGCAGGTTTCAATAGTCAGCTTACACAAAAACGCCCTTTTTTGCAAGAAAAAAATCGTTCATGACGTTCATCACGCTACTTTAACGCCATTAAATTGTCCAAAGTCCTGTATTATCACATACTTCGATGCCAAAATCAAGCATTATTACCGTAATGTTAATACAAGAAGTATAGTGAAATTGGGAAAAATTTACAAACAGATAATATGTCAAAATGGGGGTTTTATTGACTGTTTGGGCACAGGAATAGTCAACCTGTAAAATCAGGCAAAAACAGTGATTTCTCACCCCTGGCTATCACGATGTCTTTTTAGCGTGGATAATATTGTCGGCAAGCTGCTTGAGGCGGATACTGTACTGGGTAAACAACTCATCCCCGATTAAAGGCCGGTTCTCCTTAACAACATCCGTTGCTGCGCGAACTTTCGCGATAGCCCTGTCGAATTCGCCGGTGCCGATATAGTATTCCACTTTTTTTGCAGCGTCATCGATGGCCGCTTTTGTATAAGTTCGCACAATTTTCGTTCTTGCATCTTTATCGGGTACGGCTTTGGCTTCGTTCTCAGTCGCAACTTTTGGTTCGTCGGCGGGAGACGGCTCTGCCTGCGGCTCGGCTGCCGCAGCCACTTCCGCTGACTCTTGCTGTGCCTGATTCGCCCGCGAGGACTTATCATCCTGTTTTTCGAAGGCAGTTTTATCATTCCCGGGCTTCAAAAGCGTCGCCTCGGTTTCAGACGGCGCGGGCTGACCGGCGTTCTTGGGGTTCGACTCTTTCTTCGCCAACGGCAATGCGGCAGGCGGCAACGCGACAGGCGGCAGCGAGGCGTTTGCATCCGGCTGACCTTTAAGCTTTTCGGTAAGTATGCTGTCTATTTGAATCAGATAATCTTCGGCTGTCTGGCCTTTAGGAACAACAAGCATGCCATATCTGGCAACTTCCACAAAGCCATCCCTGGCCTTCTCTATCTCACCCGCACGGTAAAGCTGCACGCTGCGATTATAAATCTCGGTGATTTCCTTCCTCTGCTTGTCAACGCCATTATCTGCGTTCTTAATCTCCTGCTCGATTTGTTTGCGTTCCTGTTCGGTAAGATAAGGGCTTTTGCGAATCTTTTCATAATGCGCCCTCGCTTTGACCGGCTGACCCTGACTGAGAAGCTCTTGTGCTCTTTTGATATGTTCAAGAACGGGCTGTCTTTCTATAGCGGCCTGATTTGCCTCCGCGATGTGCTTTTCGAGCTGTTTTTGCTCTTCGGCAGTCAGATAGTCCTGATATTCTTTCGCCGCGAGAAACGATTTTTCCGCCTGTTCATAAAGGCCTTTTTTGGATTGCAGAATACCGACCTGTATCCAGTTTTGCGCGGTCTCTTTCGAAATAATTGTTTTTTCCTGTTCGTTTTGCGCATTCGGCTCAGCCGCAAAACAGCTCACCGCCGAAAGCAGAACAACCTGAACAGTTATCAATCTCAACCAGTTCACAATAGTCCCCTTTATTAAAAATCCAATTATTATTATTCCAAACTTTCTTTGGCCCAACACTTCCGCACAATTCTACCAGCAATACGATTGTCCGGCAACTCCGGATTTCGATATCTTAATCAATCCGGTCGTCCAGGAAAATACCGTAATACTATATTTGACAACTGAGAAGTAGATATAGACCATTTCTGCGATAAAAAAATGGCAACTTGACGTACGGTGGGCAATACACGTATATTTACGACTGTGAAAATCAATTGCTCGATGTTAAGCAGGGAGAAACGACAATCGTGAGCTATGCTTATGACTATAAAGACCGACGCATACGCCCTTTGCCTATCGAGAGACCGCGAAATAAAACAACAAAATGTTAATCTGGAGAACTAAAAATGGTAGCCGTCCCCATTATTTTCCTAAACCTGTTTTTATAAGGATAAAAAATGGAACGATTAATTGTTCAATACGCAGCGCTAATATGGGTTTTATTAAACCTCTTACATTGTTATCTTGATTTTTTAAATAGGCGGCTTTATAAAAGTTTGACAGATTTTGATTCCAAATTTGAAATCAAATACGATAAGAAGTTTTTTTGAAACTTTTGGGGTGGCTCGGATTTGGAATAGTTTTTTTGTCTGCCGACAGGCAAGCAGTTTTGCAAAAAGTGGCAACGGCCGATGAGCATTCTGTTTTGGTCGGAGGTTTTATTTTTCTTGTGGTTGGTTACTAAGGGATATCCTATATCTGGGGGGATATTTTGTTTGCCGGAGTGAAATGCTAAGAATGACTTGTTCGTTTTCACTCAAAGCTTCTGCTATTTTGTCTTCGTTTGAACTTTTTGGGTATTCAGCTCTTATGCTTTTAAGCTATCTTGTATCTAAACATCCATTTCTGCTTGGGGGGGACTGTTGGGCTTGCGACTGGTGGACTACTTTGTATATCTAAGTTAAATATCCTAAATTTTAACATAACTCTAAAAAAAAAGAAGCAAGTAGATTAGCCTTCGCCTTCGGGGCAGGTCATCAAGTAATCCATAATATCGTCGAGATTTGCGATTGCGACGGCAACCGAACAGTCGGCGGCACCGTAATAAAGGTAAAGCTCTTTGGTCTTTTTATCAACGACCGCTCCGGTGGGGAACACGACGTCGCCAACGTCGCCTACCCGTTCATACATCTCCTGCGGGCCAAGAACCCATTCATCGCTCCTGCGAAGCACTTTCCAGGGCTCATGCAGGTCGAGCAGGGCAAGGCCGACACGGTAAACAGCGCCGGCGGCGGTTATACGCACGCCGTGGTAGAAAATCAGCCAGCCCTTCTCGGTTTCAATCGGCTGGCAGCCAAGCCCCACGCGATGGCAATCCCAGTAGGCAGAGCGGGTCATAATCAAAACGCGATGGTCGCCCCAGTGCTTGAGGTCGGGCGAGAAACTAATCCACATGTGCGCTTCGCCGCGGACAATCGGGCGGTGAATCAGCACAAACCGGCCTTTGAATCTTCGCGGAAAAAGGCAGGCGTCTTTATCTTCGGGCGGAAGCAGCACGCCTAAGCGGGCGAAACTCTTGAAATTTTTGGTAATGGCAAGAGAAACGACGGGGCCACCTTCGCCAAAAGAGGTATATGTAATCGCGTATTGTTTTTGTTCCTCAAGCCAGATGATACGCGGGTCTTCGACTCCCCATCTTTCTTCCCGCGAATCGTGTTCTGCTTCGAATGTCGGGGCAGGGTCTATCTTCCAGCCGGTCCGGCCGTCCCGACTCCGGGCGACGGTGAGGTGCGAAAAGCCCCGCATATCCTCGCATCGAACCAGCAAAAATGTTTCATCGTTGATTCTTACGGAGGCGGGGTTAAAAACGGCGTTGACTGCATAAGGCCAGTCGCGCATCGTTAATATGGGATTACCTTCGTAGCGTTTGAAAAGCCCGTGCGCCTTTTTTTGTCTTTTAAGGTCTATCATAATTATCACCACTTCAAAAACAAACGGCGTATAATCGATTCTGAACTCTTAATTCTAAATTCTCAATTATGCTTTTGCAATCTGTGTTTCATACAAGCTTTGATAAAGCCGGCAGGTCCGCATCAGCTCATCGTGCTGGCCCTGCGCAATAATCCGGCCGTTATTCATAACGACTATTACGTCGGCGGCGACTATCGTGCTGAACCTGTGCGCGATAACGATGCTGGTCCTGTCGTGCATAATTTCTTCGATGGCCCTGTGAATTTTGGCTTCGCTGTCGGCGTCAACCTGGCTGGTCGCCTCGTCGAAAATCAGAATCGCCGGGTTTTTCAAAATCGCCCTTGCGATGACAATCCTCTGCAACTGCCCGCCGGACAGGCCCGAGCCCTGTTCGCCGATAATTGCGTCATAACCATTCGGCAACGGCTCTATAAATTCGTGCGCAAAGGCGCGTTTGGCGGCCTGGATAATCTCTTCCCTGCTCGCCCCGGCCTTGCCGTAGCCGATATTGGCCGCTATCGTATCATTGAAAGTTACTACGTTTTGCGTAACCATCGCAATCTGGCCCCGCAAACTTTGCAGAGTCGCCTCGCGGATGTCTTTACCATCTATCAGAATCTGTCCTCTGTCAGGGTCGTAAAACCTCGGTATCAGGTTTGCCAGCGTTGTTTTTCCTGAGCCGTTGGGGCCTACTATTGCCACCCTGTGCCCCGCCAGCACAGTCAGGTTGATACCGTTCAACGCGGGTATCTCCGAGCCGGGATACGTGAAAATAACGTCCCTGAATTCCAGCTTTGCCTTCAGCGTCGGCAATTTAACCGCATCCGCGTGCTGGGGCTCAAGCGACTCATCCATCATCCCGAAAACTCTTTCCGCAGCAGCGTTTGCTTCCTGAATTTTATTCCAAACGTCGCTTGTTCTTCTCGCCGACGCCGCTGCACCGCCCAATAGTCCCAAAAGCACCATAAACTCGGTGCCGTCCATCTTTTTGCCTGCAACCCAGCTTGCCCCGATTACTATCGCCACTGCGCCGGCCAGCATTCCAAGAACCTCCAGTATGGGAGCGGTCGCCGCGTCGGTCCGCGATATCTTCAATAATTGCCTCAGCAATCTTCCATTGATGTTCCTGAACGCGGCCTCTTCGTATTTCTGCTGGTTGTAAACTTTTACAACCTTAAGCCCGGCCATTGTTTCCTGGAGCTTGGCCAGCATTTGCGACCAGGCCACCAGGGATTTTTTCGAGGCCCGCTTCATTTTTTTACCCAGGACAGTAACCATCCAGAGCGTGGGCGGGGCGCCGCCTAAAAATATGAGCGTCAACTGCCAGTCAATCCACGCCGCTCCTCCAAGCAGAAACAGTGTGTTCAACGGTTCCTGCAGGGCCTTTCCCAGCATAACTTTGATGCCGTTGCCCATAGCACCAGTGTCGCGAATAAGCCGGCTTACTGAATCGCTCGGCCTTTCTTTGGCAAAAAAGGCAATCGGCATATTTATGACGTGCGCAAAGGCGTCTTCCCGCAAACGGTTTAACCCGACCTGAACCACTTTTTCCGCGATGTACTGCTGATAGTATCTGGCTATACATCGAATAATGGTAAGAACGGTTACGACGAGCATGATAAAAATAATCGCCTTTGTTTTGCTTTCATCAGTTTGGTCTCCGGGAACAAAACCGAGAGCTCGCTGCGCCAGATTAATCGCACCGGCTTTTAACCCGGTATAATGTGTGTCGGCAAGCTGCAAAACCTTGTCTTCGCCGGCACGCTTGATATGCAGCACGGCGGGCTCTTTGCCGGTAGTAGCAAGTTCTTCGAGCAATTCAGCAAACGAGGCCTGCCCGGCCTGCGGCTTATTGCCTATGCTGACAATCCGGTCTCCCGTCAAAAGCCCCGCGTTCCGGCCGGCGCTGTTTTTCTTAACACTGAGAACCAGCAGAGAGTTTACATAATCGGAGCTTTTGTCGCCGGTGAAGTCCATACTTTCCGGCACGTGAAAATCCACCCCGTATCGAAGCTGGCAGACCTTCCTGTCCGCCCAGCCGCGCAGACCCTCCTGCCCGGTCATAACCTTAAGCAGGGGGATAACAGTAATAAAACTTGCCGACAACAGCGTGGAAACAATAATCGCGCTTATCACAACAACAACAATTCGCGGCCACTGCGGCCATATATACTTGAATACGCGGGAAAACTCTTTCACTTAATGCCTCTCAATTAAGATTGATAATTGATTATTGATAATTGACAATTGGTCATTGTAGCTGCCATTGGCGAATAATCAATCATCAATTATTATCATTACTCACAGGTCGAGATTGACTGTCACAACTGCGGCTGTTATCCTGTCGGGTCATTTAAGGACAAGACGAATGAAAGTTGACCGGCTGGTGCTTGGAGAATTCGAAAACAACTGCTATATCGCCAGAAGCAGCGATGAGGCGAGCGACTGTCTTGTTATCGACACGGGACTGGACGTGCAGCCGCTGCTTAAATTTCTCGAACGCGATAAGCTGACGCCGGCCGCGGTGATTCTCACGCACGGGCATATGGACCACATCGCGGGCGTTGAGATGCTGCGGGAAAAATACCCGTCGATTTTGATTTATATCCACAAGCTCGATGCTGAAATGCTGACCGACGCGGCAGCAAATTTGTCGATTATGACCGGCTCTTCCTTAACCGCCAGCAAAGCCGACTACCTTATTGATGAGGGGGATACAATCGACAAGGCAGGCATCCAGTTGCGGGTCATTCACACGCCCGGCCATACACCCGGCGGAATCTGCCTTTATTCTGAAAAAGACGGCATCATCTTCGTTGGCGACACCTTGTTTGCCGGCTCTATAGGCAGGACTGATTTCCCCAACGGCAATATGCGACAACTAATAAAAGGCATCAAGCTTAAACTGTTCGTGCTGCCGGAGGACACAATTGCTTATCCGGGTCACGGCCCCGAAACTACAATCGGTCGAGAAAAGGCCGACAACCCCTTTTTAAGCTGATTACCGTGATGCACAAATCAACTCCACGTCTTCTTACTTCGCTGGCCGCGTTGAGCTGCATAGGAACGCTTGTATGCTGGGCGAGTGCGCCGCTTTTCATCAAATACCTGACCGGCTATCTCGACCTGTGGACACAAAATCTGCTACGCTACGTTGCGGCGTGCCTGTTCTGGCTGCCCATTCTTCTTATCGCCGCAAAAAAAGGTCAACTGCCAAAGGCCGTCTGGAAACGTGCATTGCTGCCTTTCATACCAAATATCTTTATGCAAAATCTCTGGACCGCGGCGTTTTACCACATCGACCCCGGTTTGGCGTCGCTGTTATCAATGACCGCGTTTTTGTGGGCCATCATACTTTCGGTCATATTTTTCGCCGACGAAAGACACCATCTCAGCAACCGGCTGTTCTGGCTCAGTATCTTTTTGTCAATTCTGGGACTACTCGGAGTTGTTTTCTTTAACCCGGCGTTTACGATGTCTTATACGATTATAGGCATCTCAGTTACATTGCTATACGGCCTTTTATGGGGAATTTACGCGGTCTCGGTGAAAGTCGCTTTTCGCGGCATCGACTCGCGAATCGGCTTTTCAGTTGTCAGCATTTATACAATCGTCGTGCTGGTCATACTGGAAATATTTATGGGGCAGCCGGGCAAATGCCTTGAGATGCCTTTTAGCGGCTGGTTCGCAATCATTATTTCCGGAATTACCGGCATCGCTCTTGGTCACGTGTTTTATTACATGTCGCTTCGCCGGCTGGGCGCGACAACGCCGTCGCTTGTACAGCTAGCGCAGCCGTTTATCGTTGTGGTCATTTCGTACTTCGTTTTCAGTGAGAAGCTGAGCGTCCCACAACTGGTCTTCGGCGTGGTATTGGTAGCCGGCTCAGCAATGGCGATTTTATCCAAAAAAGATGATGCGACGACATCAAACTGACACGCCCGTTACATTTACTCGAAATTGGCGTAGTATTCCGGCTTGCCGTCGTCGCTGTCGTATCGGTCCGTATCGGCAACATCCGCGTTTATCCTGATTCGCTCGATATGCTCGGCTTTTTTAGTGTTACTATCCACCGTAACTAATATGCCGTTCATTTTCACGTCATTGGTGGCGACCTCAAACGGCACAGGCATTCGCGTCCTGAACGATTTGAGCACACTTTCGGTAACTCTTCCAATAACTGAATCGTGCGAGCCGGTCATACCGATATCGGTAATATAAGCCGTGCCTTTGGGCATTATCTTCTCGTCGGCTGTCGGGACGTGGGTATGAGTTCCAAATACGCAGCTCACACGCCCGTCCAGATGATAACCCATCGCCACTTTTTCGCTCGTGGCTTCGGCGTGAAAATCGATAAATATAATCTCCGCCTGCTGCTGCACTTTGGGCAACAATTTATCAATGGCGTTGTAAGGACAATCGGCGGGCTTCATAAACAGCCGGCCAATCAACGGTACCGCGGCAACGACGGGGCCTTTGCCCGTCTTGTATATCGCCACGCTTCTGCCCGCCGCCTGTTCCGACCAGTTGGCTGGTTTGGCGATATTCTCCTGCGTCTCAAGAGTCGTAACTATCTCTTTTTTGCGATAGGTGTGGTCGCCAAGCGTGATTAAGTTTACGCCATATCGCAAAAGCTTGTCGTATATCTGCGGCGTAAGGCCGGAGCCGCCCGCGGCGTTCTCGGCGTTGGCTATCACGCAGTCAATTTCCCGCTCGGTTACAAGCTGTTTGAGCTTGTCCGCAAGAATACGCCTGCCGGGCCTGCCTACTATGTCACCGATACATAAAATGTTCAGTTTCATAAATCTGCACACTATGTGCTAAACGCCGTCCGCTGTTATCTTGCGTATTCGATGCAGCGAAGCTCTCGCAGCAGCGTTACCTGTATTTCGCCCGGGTAAGTCATTTCGGCCTCGACCTTTTTGGCAATATCGCGGGCGACTTTCGCCGCCGATTCATCCGGGACTTTTTCCGCGTTAACGATTACACGAATCTCCCGGCCCGCCTGAATCGCGTACGAGTTCTCGACACCAGGGAAGCTGTTGGCGATTTCTTCGAGTTTCTCAAGCCGTTTGATGTACCTTTCGAGCGTCTCTCTTCTGGCGCCGGGCCGCGAAGCGCTGATGGCGTCTGCGGCGGAAACCAAAGGAGTATATGGATTGTCGGGCGGTATGTCGCCGTGATGGCCCTCTACAGCATTTAGTATCGTCTGCGGCTCATTGAACCTCCGCAGGAAATTCGCCCCGATAACAGGGTGACTGCCTTCAATATCGTGGTCGAGCGCCTTGCCTATATCGTGCAACAAACCGGCCCGACGCGCGATTGAGCCATCCAGGCCAAGTTCATCAGCCATAACCTGCGCCAAAAACGCGACTTCGACGCTGTGCCGAAGAACGCTCTGGCCATAACTTGTCCGGTAATTCAAAGCGCCAAGGGTGCTAAGGACACGGTTACTCAGGCCGCGAATATTTGTCTCAACCGCCGCGTCCTTGCCTAACTGCAGAACCTTGGCGTTGATTTCCTTTTTCACCACCGCAACAAGCTCTTCGATACGCGACGGGTGAATTCGCCCGTCCTGAATCAGCCGTTCCATCGACAGTCGGGCGACCTCGCGCCTGACCGGGTCAAAGCCGCTTACAATAATCGTCCCCGGCGTATCATCCACAATAACGTCCACGCCCGTTGCCTTTTCGAACGCCCTTATGTTGCGTCCTTCTCTTCCTATGATTCGGCCCTTCATATCGTCGTTGGGAATCTCAACCGTCGAAACCGTCGCCTCACAGGTCTGCTCAGCGACATATCTCTGAATCGCCGTGGTGATAATCTCCCTGCTTTTTTCGCCCGCGATTTCAGTGGCCTCTTCGACCTTGCGCTGAATCAGGGCGGACATCTCAAGCTCGCACTCATCCTCCAGCCGTTTGAGAAGCATTTCCCTCGCGTCCTCGACGCTCATATTCGTCATTTTCAAAAGCTGGTTTTTCTGCTGAGCGACAACTGCCGTGAGCTGCTTGTCTTTCAGGTCGATAGTACTAATCCGGCGTTCGACTTCCTTGTTCTGCTCCTCAATGGCCTTTTCCTTCTGGTGAATTTGCTCAACCTGTTTATCCAGCGTATCTTCTCGCTTGGTGAGTCGAAGCTCCGTTTCGCGCAGCTCTGCGCGAACCTGGTTGGCTTCGACGGTAAACTGTTCTTTTTTCTTGATTGTTTCAGCCGCCGCCTCAATCTGTGCGGACCTGATTATATTCTCTGCTTCCTTCTTTGCGCCGTCCAACTGCCGTTCAATATCTTCGTGGAATGTCATGGTCTTGGCCTTGTTGATGAGCCAGACCGCAATCCAGGTCACGGAAACACCTATACAAATACCGGCAATTACGGCGATGATAGCGGAGACATCCATTTGCATCAGAATCGTATCCATATCTTTCGCCTTCCTATACAATGTTAGAAAACCAGTTAATCAAACCTGAATCGAGGGACAAAAGGCAGGATAGCTTAGACCCGACCAATCGGTCGGTATCCGAGAAATGCGACTACGGAGAATATACTTTCGCCTCAGCGAAAAAACGCCAAAAATCAAATATCAAAGCCACTTCGCAAAATATTACACCCGCGCTCGCGCGACAATGCGTTTTTCGCGGCATGGTTATTGTGATTTTTGATATGTCTTATTGATTTTCGCATTCTGAATTTCACTATACGCCTGGGCGAAACGTCAAATTTCTATTAATTCTCCACGCTATTTCTGTTTTACCCCGATATTAAACGGGGTTGAATGTAGCTTAACTGCCTCTTTGCCACCCTGTTAAAATCATCATTAGTTGCCTCTACATATTATACAGGGCGAACCTCTCTCAGGTTCCACTAATGCTACTTTATCATCTTTCCTCTGTCTGCCACGACCGCCGTGACAGGTTACAGGGGAGCGATGCTTCTCTACAGTAGCATCGGCAAACACGCATAGATGATAAACTGTTTTTGGTAATTGGTCAACAAAAAACCTCCTCCAAAACCCCTCCTGAGGCAGAATTTTAATTTTTAGAGTCGGCTGTCACTTTAGGACCGTAAATATTCGAATTTTGAGGTTAAATCTGCCCATAGCCCGGCTTTTCTGCTAAAATCAGGAGATGAACAGTAAAAAACATGATTTCAGACCAGCCGGTTTATATATCCACATCCCGTTTTGCCAGACCAAGTGCCGATATTGCGGTTTTTACTCCGAACCCATAAAAAACCATGCCCCCCAACGTCTCATTTCCGCAATAATCACCGAACTTACCGAAAAAAGGGGTCAGCCCGCCCTGAGCGAAGTCGAAGGGGAGCCGTTTTTTCAAACGATATATATAGGCGGAGGAAGCCCAAGTTGCCTGCCGGCAAAACAATTACTCAGGTTAATTGGCCAAATTACAAGCCGATGGCCAAAACCCGAAGAATTCACAATCGAGGTCAACCCCGGCCAGGTCAATAAAGACATATTGAGCCAATTACGCGCCGCGGGCGTTACCCGCATTTCAATCGGGGCACAATCCTTCGCTTCCGAAGAGCTAACCTTCCTCGGCAGAAAACATTCGGTCGCCGATATAGGCCGCGCGGTGCGGTCGGCAAAGGGGGCGGGCTTCGATAATATCGGACTTGACTTGATTTTCGCTATTCCCCGCTCGACTCTCAAATCGTGGAAACACAGCTTGCGCTCGGCGATTGATTTGGGCGTCCGGCATATCTCCGCTTACGCCCTTACTTACGAGGAACAAACGCCTCTGCAAAAAGCGGTTGAAACGGGCGAGGTTACGCCGGTGGACGAAGAAACAGACAGGCAGATGTATGAGATGACCATCGACGAGCTTGAAAAGGCCGGCTTCAAACAATATGAAATCTCGAACTTCGCAAAGCCGGGTTTTGAGTGCAAACACAATCTCAATTACTGGGCGAACAAGCCCTACCTCGGCATAGGCCCCGCAGCCGGGTCATACTGGAACGGGAAGCGAACTCTTAATATCGCCGACATAAAAAAATATACCGAGGCAATTGAGCAGGGAAAAAATGCGACCGCGGAAAGTGAAACTCCTGATAATATCCAGGTTGCCTGTGAAACCGCCGTACTTAATTTTCGCAGACGATGCGGAATAATCCTCGATGAATTCAAAAAACAAACCGGCTTCGACGCCGCAAAACTCTTCGCAGAGCCAATCGGCAAATATAAAAAACTTGGCCTGATTCGAACGACAAGCAAACGACTATGCCTGACGCGAAAGGCATTGCCTATCGCCGATTCGGTCCTCTGCGATTTTTCAGCTACCTGATAGGGGTGTCTTTTTCTGCCCGTCTATGCTATACTTGGTCAACTTATGAGCACGGAGCTAATACGAAATTTTTCAATAATTGCGCATATCGACCACGGCAAAAGCACGCTGGCCGACCGCATAATGGAACTCACCGGTGCAGTGAGCGACCGTGAGAAAAAGGACCAGCTTCTCGACGATATGGATATCGAGCGAGAGCGCGGCATCACTATCAAGGCCTCCGCGGTAACGATGAATTACGAGCACGGCGGCAAAACCTATATGCTCAATCTCATCGACACGCCGGGCCACGTCGATTTTCACTACGAGGTCTCGCGCGCCCTTACCGCCTGCGAAGGCGCGCTTTTGGTCGTTGACGCAACGCAGGGCGTTCAGGCACAGACGGTCGCCAATGCGTATTTAGCGACCGAGGCTGGCGCGGAGATTATCGGCGTAATCAACAAGGTTGACCTGCCATCGGCACAGCCCGATATCACCGCGGAAGAAATCGAGCACGTCCTCGGCATAAGAAAACAGGATTGTTTCCACATCAGCGCAAAAACCGGCATGGGCGTCCACGAGCTGTTGGACGCAGTAGTAACATTGCTCCCGCCGCCGCCGGATAATAGCGACAAACCAACAGCCGCTCTTGTCTTCGACAGCGAATGCGATGCCTATAGAGGCGTTATCTGTTACGTCAGGGTATTTTCGGGCGAATTGAATGTAAGGCAGAAAATCAGGTTTATGGGCACAGGCAGAACGCACCTTATAACGGAGCTTGGAAAGTTCACGCCCAAGATGTCCCCAGTTGAGCGGCTAAGCGCCGGCGAGGTGGGCTACGTTATCGCCAACGTCCGCCAGTTGTCCGATGTCACCATAGGCGACACGATTACAGACGACGCAAGCCCGGCCGAAAAACCGCTGCCCGGTTATGTACCCCCGATGCAGATGGTCTTTTCTGATTTCTACCCCGGCAACAATACCGATTACCCTAACCTGCGTTTGGCCTTTGAGAAACTCGCACTCAACGACGCGAGCTTTTCATTCATACCACAAAATTCGCCCGCGCTCGGCTTCGGCTTCCGATGCGGATTCCTTGGCCTGCTGCACATGGAAATCGTACAGGAACGGCTCGAACGCGAAAACGATATCGACGTCGTTCAGACCGCCCCGACCGTCAGCTATGAAGTCATTACAACCGACGGCCGGACACTGAAAATCGACTCGCCCGCCGACCTGCCCGACGTAACCCAAATAGAGGAATTGCGCGAGCCGTATGTTCGCCTCGAAATTATCACCACCACCGACACAATAGGCGGAATTATGCAATTGTCCGAAAGCAGGCGATGCAAACTGATTAAAACGGATTACCTCAGCCAGAACCGCGTGATGATGCAATACAAGGCGCCGTTGGCCGAAATCGTTTACGATTTCTACGATTTGCTTAAAGGAATCAGCCACGGCTACGCAACAATGGATTACGAATTCATCGGCTTCGAGGTCGGCGACCTGGTCAAAATCAATATCTTAGTCAACAAAATCCCCGTCGATGCGCTGTCGCTGATTGTGCATCGAAGCGTCGCCGAAAACAGGGGACGCAAAATGCTGGTTCGTCTGCGCAAGGCCATACCGCGACACCAGTTCGAGATTCCGCTTCAGGTCGCCATAGGCGGAAAAATCATCGCGAGAGAATCAATCAAGCCGTTCAGAAAAGACGTTACCGCCAAACTCTACGGCGGCGACGTTACCAGAAAAATGAAGGTGCTCAAGAGACAAAGGGAAGGCAAAAAGCGTATGAAGAACATCGGCGCCGTCCAAATCCCGCAGGATGCCTTTATGAGCATCCTCGACAGTTCCGACTGACCTATTTTCAATTCTCTATTTATTATTTTCTATTTACTAAATCCTGCTTTGTAGAACACGTCATTCCGAGCGGAGCGAAGCGCAGTCGAGGAATCTGTTATACTGTCATGCGGAAAATGGCTTAAAAGGCAATATTTTGCCTGTTTTTCGCTTGACTGTCCGGCTGTAAAACGCATAATCCAAATCACCTTTGCAGGAGAATAAACAATGTCCAGAGTTAGCGGTGACACTTTCATTGGTGAGGGAAAAATTATGAAACGGTATCTATGGGTTTTCCTATTCTTGGCCTCAACATGCTATGCCGAAGTCAATCAAACTGGGCCATACATAGTCAAGTCGCTTCAAAAACAGATAGAAAATCTAACAGCAGAGAACCAACAACTCAAACAACAGTTGGCGAACAAAGACAAGGAAATAGAACAACTCAAATCGCTCTGCCTCAAAAACAACATTAACGTTCCAATCAGTCCGGCGTTTACCGATTCACCCAAACAAGTAAACACAAAAGACCTAAATTCACAACCTACGGAACCCATTATTTACCGGGGACAGACGCGAACAAAAGAGTGGTTCGAGAAAATGTATCAGATATACAAAGACGAAATTGTTTATATTGATGGTAAGTATCAGCATAAGGGAGATATGAAATTTAACCCGATTTTCCCGACGCCAGCAGAAGTAAATACTGTAATTGGCTATTTTGATTACACAGTCATTCAAGTTATTGGACCCAGCGAGGCATTGATGAAGTCAGATTACTTTCACTACGGACCTTCAATAACATTTCATTTAAGTGGATATAATGGCCGGTTGGTCGATGGTCAAACTCTCTCATCTGTAAATTATCTTATTTGTGACGGAATATACGAATACACTACGACTCAGGGCGCCCGAGCAACTGTTCAGAGTTTTAAGATATGGCAACCAGAACCACTTACAAAAGAGCAGTTTGCAGAGGCATTGAAACAAGGAATTGAAGTGGAGGCCCGGAGAGAAAAACCGCAGAAGCCGAAAATTGGCACTGGAAACCGATTTCGTTAGTAAGCAAAAGTCCTTGATTCCCGCCCGAAAGTAAAAACTGAACGCCGTACGCTGAACGCTGAGTTAAAGATTTGCCTGAGCGTATTTTACGGCATTTGTGAAAATGGTCATACCGTCAGCATCATTTCCGTGGCTCGTGGCTCGTGCCTCGTCGCTCGTCATTCGCGTCCGCCCCTGACTCTCGGCTTCGCCGAGAGGCGGGCGAGACCTCGCCAGCAGGCGGGTCCAGCGCGGGTGCTGAGTGAATCGGACGTGTCTTTCAGGGTGAGGCATAAGACCCAGGACTCGTCCGGTAGAATCAGTTAGCCCGGCGATTGATTCAAAAGAGCCGTTGGGATTAACCGGGTATCCGCCTTCATTGCCGTTTTCATCGACGTATTTGAAAGCGATGAAACCATCCGCCTTGAGCTTTTCGAGAGTTTGCTGGTCTTTTGTTACGACCTTGCCCTCGCCGTGGGCTATTGGCAGATAGATTTGCCTGCCCTTTTCGATAAATACGCACCTGTCGGTTACGGGAGCAAGATATACCCACCTGTCCTCGAATTTATTGCTGTCGTTATACGTAACTGTCACAGCCTGGCCGGAAGTTTCGGGAAAAGGCAGAATTCCCGTCTTAACGAGGACCTGAAACCCGTTGCAGATACCGAGGACTAATTTGCCTGCGTCGATGAATTTTCGCACATGCTCGTAGAGGTGATGCTTTATCTGGTTGGCCAGGATTTTGCCCGCCGCAACGTCGTCGCCATAGCTGAACCCGCCGGGGATGACAAGTATCTGATAATTATCGAGTAACGATTTATCCTCGATGATTCTGTTTATGTGAACGCGGTCGGCTGCCGCACCTGCCAATTCGAAGGCGTGCTGCGTCTCAAGGTCGCAGTTAATCCCCGCCGCACGTAATACGATTGCTTTAACGTTGTTCATACCAATTCCCGATTGAATTGAGAATTTAGAACTTAGAAACAAGAATCACGCTGAACAATTCCAAATTTTTCATTCGTAATTCTAAGTTTTTTCGCACTGTATTTTCGCGAGCTGTTCCATAAGCGAATAACGCTGGACCGCGTCGCCGTTGGCCAGCTTCATCAGTTGTTCCGCCGCTTCAGGTTTTGACTTCAGCAACGACTTATAACGGTTCTCGTTATAAGCATACTCGTCGAACCTGATTGTCGGCGCCTTCGAATCAAGCTGCAGCGGGTTCTTGCCCTGCGCCTTAAGACGCGGGTCAAAACGATACAAGGGCCAATGCCCGCAGGCAACCGCTTTTTTCTGCTCATCGTAACCCGTCGTCATATCGATGCCGTGATTGATGCACTGGGCATAAGCGATTATCAACGACGGTCCCGGATATGCTTCGGCTTCAATGAATGCCTTTACCGCCTGATTGGTGTTTGCGCCCAACGCAATTTTGGCGACGTAGATATTCCCGTAAGTCATCGCCAACAGGCCCATATCCTTTTTCGGCCCCGGCTTTCCGCCCGCTGCAAATTTCGCAACCGCTCCGCGAGGCGTCGATTTCGACATCTGACCGCCCGTATTCGAGTAAACCTCAGTATCGAGAACCAGTATGTTTATGTCCGCGCCGTTCGCCAGCACGTGGTCGAGACCGCCGTAACCGATATCATAAGCCCAGCCGTCCCCGCCCAGCGCCCATACCGATTTGCGAACAAGATAATCCGCCAGCGTCACCAATCGTTTGCACTCGGCACAATCGCTCTTCTTGCACAGTTCCTTGAGTTTCACCACCCGGCCTCGCTGCGTTTCAATCGCGTCCTGCGACGGGTCGTTGGCAGTCACAGCGGCGATTATCTCACCCGCAAACGCCGCATCGATGCAACCCTTCTTGGCAACCGCATCGACCAGCTCCGCCGCCTGCTGTTTGAACTTGTCAACCGTAAGACGCATACCGAGTGAGAACTCCGCGTTGTCCTCGAACAAGCTGTTGCTCCACGCCGGCCCGCGACCATCTTCCCGCGTCGTGTATGGCGTCGTCGGAAGGTTGCCGCCGTAAATCGACGAGCAGCCCGTCGCGTTGCCTATCAGTGCCCTGTCGCCGAACAACTGCGATAGCAATTTAACGTATGGCGTCTCGCCGCAGCCCGCGCACGCGCCGGAATATTCGAACATCGGCATAATCAACTGGCTGCCCTTGACGCTTTCGCGTTTGAACAGTTTCGAATCAGTATTCGGTATCGACAGGAAATATTTGAAGTTTTCCCTTTCCTGCACACGCAACGGCTCCTGTGGAGTCATATTGATTGCCTTGCGTCCCGTGGGCTGTTTGTTCGCGTCTTTTTCCTGCACCGGGCACATCTGCACGCAAACGCCGCATCCCGTGCAATCCTCAGCGGCAACCTGAATCGTCGCCGCCATACCAGCGAATTCTTTGCCCTTCGCCTCGGCGCTCTTGAACGTCTTCGGCGCCTTGTCGAGATATTTCTTATCGTATGCCTTCAAGCGAATCGTCCCGTGCGGGCAAACCAGCGAGCACGTTCCGCACTGAATACAAAGCGACGGCTCCCAAGCCGGTATATCAACCGCGATATTGCGCTTCTCGAATTTCGTTGTCCCCACAGGCCACTTGCCGTCATTCGGCAACTTGCTCACGGGCAGCAGGTCTCCTCGCAGATTCATAATCTCCGCGGTTACTTCCTGCACAAACTTCGGCGCATCTTTCGACACCACCGGCGGCTTCGTCGTTTTGCTCGTAACCTTGCCCGGCACCTTGACCTCGAAAACCCTCGCCAAAGCGCCGTCAACCGCCGAGTTATTCATCGCGACAATTTTCTCGCCCTTCTTGCCGTAGCTTTTCAGTATCGCTCCCTTAATTGCCTCAATCGCCTTCTCAATCGGGATAATGCCGCTGATTTTGAAGAACGCCACCTGCATAATCGTATTGATTCTCGCGCCAAGACCGATTTCTTTGGCGAGCGTTATCGCGTCGATGACGTAGAATTTCAGCTTCTTGTCGATTATCTGCTTTTGCACTTCCTGAGGCAGCGTGTCCCAAACCTTGTCCGCCGGGTACATACTCGTCATCAAAAACGTCGCGCCTTCTTTGGCCGTCGAGAGCATATCGTATTTTTCGAGGAAGCTCGGGTTATGGCACGCGACGAAATCCGCCTTGGTAATCAGGTATGGTCTGCGAATCGTCTTATTGCCGAACCGCAGATGCGATATCGTAATCGCGCCGGCCTTCTTCGAATCGTAAACAAAATACCCCTGCGCGTTATTGTCGGTCTTCTGGCCAATAATCTGTATCGAGTTGTGGTTCGCGCCGACCGTGCCGTCCGAACCCAGCCCGTAGAACATCGCCGTATAAATCCCCTCCATCGGCAGCACAAACTTCTCGTCAACTTTCAAACTCGTATTCGAAACGTCGTCGATGATACCCACCGTAAACCCGTTCTTCGGCTCTTTCGCGTCCAAGTTATCGAACACCGCCTTGACCATCGCGGGCGTAAATTCCTTCGAGCCAAGCCCGTATCTGCCTCCCACAATCACCGGGTAATCTTTGAAGGGGCTTTGTTTCCTGCCCATCGCCTCGCCCACCGCCGTGCGAATATCCATATATAACGGCTCGCCCAGCGCACCCGGCTCCTTTGTCCTGTCCAATACTGCGATTTTCTTGACGCTCTTGGGCAGCGCGTTGATGAAATCCTGACCGCTGAAAGGCCTGAACAACCGTACCTTCAACACGCCGATTTTTTGTCCCTTGGAATTGAGATACTCAACCGTCTCGTGCGCCGTATCCGCGCCCGAACCCATAATTATGATGACCTTCTCCGCATCAGCCGCCCCAACGTAATCGAACAAATGATACTGCCGTCCGACAATCTTCGCGAACTTGTCCATCGCCTTCTGCACAATCGCCGGCGTCGCCGTATAAAAATTATTCGCCGCCTCCCTGCCCTGGAAATACACATCCGGGTTCTGCGCCGTTCCCGCAATCATCGGCCTGTCAGGCGACAGCGCCCTCGCCTTCACCGCCGCAACCAGCTCATCCGGAATCATCGCCCGCATATCGTCATAGCTCAGCTCTTCGACCTTCTGAATCTCATGGCTCGTGCGGAACCCGTCGAAGAAATGCAAAAACGGCACTCGGCTTTCTAAGGTCGCTAATTGTGAAATCAACGCGAAATCCATTACCTCCTGCACGCTCGACGAGCAAAGCATCCCCCATCCCGTCTGCCTGCACGCCATCACGTCCGCCTGGTCGCCGAAAATCGACAGCGCATGCGCCGCCAGCGACCTCGCTGTTATATGAAACACCGTGGGCAGCAATTCGCCCGCTATCTTATACATATCCGGTATCATCAGCAGAAGGCCCTGCGACGCCGTAAAGGTCGTCGTCAGCGCCCCCGCCGTCAGAGCGCCGTGAACCGCCCCTGCCGCTCCGCCTTCCGACTGCATTTCCGTTACCGACGGAATCGTGCCCCATATATTGCGTTCGCTCCGGGCTGTCTTATCATCCGAAATCTCGCCCATCGGCGAACTCGGCGTTATCGGATATATCGCTATTACTTCATTTGTCGCGTGCGCCACATGTGCCGCCGCTGTATTACCGTCTATCGTTACCATCCTACGTGCCATAAATACTTACCTCTCAATCAGTTATAAATATGTGAAAATTTAGAATTATGAATGCTGAATTTAGAATTATTCAATGCGGCTCTCAATTCTAAACTCTCAATTCTTAATTCGGTCTGTCAAGACGGATATTTATACTACTTTTGACGCTGCTAATCAACCGAATTTTTTAGACGCTGATCTTTACCGTGATAATGTAAGCCATTTTTCAGTTTTGACAATCTCACGAGACAGCAAGTTTTGATTTAATTTCATAATATATGTTACTTAATTTCTGGGTTTGCTGTGTGAAAGTACTGTTAGTATCTCCTTTTAAATGTTGACTCAATCCATCGAAGGCAGCGAATGCCTGTAGGAAATCACCGCCTAATATTAATATTGAAACATTTGGTATTTCCGTAAATTCTTCTGGGACTGTTTCGCTGGCAAGCAAATCATCTATATCCGCCAAAACTCCACAATGTACAAAGGAAGATAGTCTAGAATATATAGGAATAAGACTAAGAGGGAGCTCATTTGAATTTTTCGCTGGTATCTTGTCGTTAATATATTTAATGATATCCGTCAATTTAAATTTGTCCTGTTCTTTGGAAAGCTTTCCTGCGATAGCAAATTTACCTGCTAATTTTTGAGCTTTTATTAGTGATTTACCCATAAGCTGAGATTCGTATAACATGCAATGAACATAATAGTCTTTCCCCACATTATCATTTTTCTCTTCACATAGCCTCATGAAAGAGTATTGGAACTTGAGGTTATGTTCTATGAAAGAACGATAAAGAATATTCAAGCTATAATAATTTTCGGATTCGCATAAATCTAACATGGCCGTCACTATTTTTGATAATCTGCGAAGCAACGTAGCCAACAGAAATCCTGAAAGAGGAATGTATTTTTCTGAAAACTTAAATATTTCTTCCTCTGCAACTTTGTAAGTGTCCCATAGCTCACTTTCATATTCCCTAAAATCATCTATAGTGCATTTAAGCATAGATATATCCTAGCACGATGAAACCTTAATAATTGGGGACAGTAATGTGTTATATCCTATTTATATTTCATTTTTCAAATTCCCCCCAATTCTACCCAAACCGACCGTGTCCCGGAAGAAAAATCTATCCGGGAGTCCTTTCCGCCAGTGGCGGATAAATCCGCCTGCGTCGGACAAGTTTCAACGACAAAATCTCGTTTAATCTACGTAATTTTTTACTTTATCGTCCTTCAAAATCTTAAGAAGATATCCCGTTACGGTTATGCTATTTCTTTAAGGTTATTGCTGGTGATTTATTTTTTTGGTTCTATAAAGCATCAATATTTAGTCAGTTTTCCCATCCACGCGATGTAAGGTAAAGTGTTAGATTGTTCAATATATCTTCTATCCAATCTTTGAGTTCGCCTGTGCTGTGGGGAAGGTACATCAAATTGAGAACCAGATAGAGACGTTTCACGATCGCGAGGAAACGTTCTCTGATGGCCTCATTCCCCGATAGTATCTGCCGTATGGTAGATGTTGCATGTTTATCGAACAGGAACCGCAGGGAATATATGGCAGCCACAACATATTGACGTTTTGTATTTTCATCCCAAGCAGAAAATTCCTTTGCGTGCTTTTCAAGAGTTGACAGGTGTCCCGATAATTCCTCAAGAAAAATGTCGTGTTTATTTCTCATGTTAATCCGCCCACTTTTATAAATATTGACCTTAGATTTGTTTATCTAGAAGCCTAAGTGTCTTGCTTGCAAGATGCTCTGGTTCGTAATCCAATTTATGTTCAAATGTCAAGGCGGTTTTTTTGCTTTTACATAATCGTTCAACTCGCTTCTTTAGACTATTTCGAACGGTGATCACATAGAATCGGCGACATGTATTTTTATCTATCATTCTTTTTATCAGGCGTAATCCAGTTTCTTCGCAGTCTTTGAGTGTCCTTTTCTCTGGATTTTCTGTAGGAAGAACAAGGTCTACAATTGCAAGGTCGTACTTTTGTCCTTTTTCGATCCGTAATTTGGCGTCTTCCCCAGAAACACAGACATTAGTCTCATAACCTTCTTTTTCTAGGATGACTTTGTATCCCTTCGTTATCCCTTCGGCATCTTCGATAATTAAAATTCTCTTTTTGCCAACTTGATTCATCTCTAAGCTCCTAACATTTCAAAGATATCAAGAAAGTTGTCTTCCAACGAGGAACTCCATCTTTTCTTGGTTCCGACGGTTCGCTGGATTCCACACTGATATGCCCATTATGCAGATTGATAAGTTTACGTGATATATAAAGGCCAATTCCAGATCCTTCTATGCTCACTGTTTTTGCGGTTTCTCCGCGTATTGTTTCATCAAATATCCTTTCTCGGTCTGAGTCCAGCAGATAAATACCATAATTAGTTACTCTAACATAGACCCATAATTTGCTTGTGTGAGATATATTGACTTCGATGGGACGACTCCCTATTGAATATTTTATAGAATTATGTAATACGTTAACAACACATTCAAGGGTACCCTCGGGGTTCCCAATTACTTTAGGTATCTCCTGCCCCTTTTCTGTGCATACTTTAACAGATATTTCTATATTCTTAGATTTTAAAAATGGTCTGAGCCTATCATGTGCCTTGTCGATAATTTCCTTTATGCTAAATGAAGCAGATGCTTGATATATATCTTCGTCTTTCTTTAAATCGGTCGAAAGCTGTTCGTAGATATTGAAATTGCGGCATCCTCGCTCTAGCTCCATTAGACATGCACGAAAGTCACGATAATTTTCTTCAGAAAAACCATAATGAGAGAGGGTATATGCGGAGTTTTTAAGTTCCATGATAGGTCTTGATACTTGGTGGGCTATGTTGCTGATCAAAGTTCGTCGCTGCTTGTCTTTATCGGCTATTTGAATTGTTCTCTCTTTTAGAACACGTACTTGGTCTCGCTGTTGATCCATTAGATGCCCAATTTCCATGAACTGACTAGTATTTTGCAATATAATGTCTATGGTTTTTATGTAACTAGGCAATATATGCCCCATAGGTGTCAACACGCCACAGTTATCGCATAATAGCGTAACCCATAGTATTCTATTCTCGCCGGCCGCGATACACCCAAGCGTGGCATGTGATATATTATCGATATTTATTGACCTCTTTAGCTTAGATAAAAATTCGGAATTTACATCTGACAGCTTGTACGTTTTCGTCTGATTACTCCCGTACAGGTTGCAGATTATTCGATCAAAGTCTTTTCGGTTAACATTTATATGATAAGTTTTTTTGAGTTTTCTTGAGCAGACCCCTGCATGGGCTATAACATCTATTCTAGTAACCATAGCATCGTTTTCTTTTGGTTGAGCCGTACACAAAGCAGAATAACACCTCCCTATTTTATTGGTCAGTTCTGATAACATTATTGCCATACTTTGGTAAATTTCTTTTTGTATACTCCTTGAAGAAATAGCCCTTTTTTTAGACATGAATGAACTCATGTTATTCAATAGCGAGAGAATTATCTGGTCGTATTGCATTCTTTTTTTGTTGTGGAATGATGCGGAAGCTGCATCTTCTATTGGTCTCATCGTATCGGCGAGTTCTTTGACTCGCTCACCAATCAACCCCTCAGATTTGTGCTCGATTTCATCATATAGTTTTGTCAAGTCTTCGGGATGGGCATGTTTAATTTTGAGCCCTATATTCCCTACTTCTTCAGTAGAATATAGATATGTATCGACTTTATTCTGACCAGCCCAGAAACCAGCGATAGGGGCACGATTCCCCTCATTAAAGTCCAACGAAATGGCTCCTATCAACTCGACCAGACCCGCAGCGCACCTGTAGGAATATACACCATATTCCGGGTATTCTCTAATTTTGTCGATAGGATATTTTTTAATTAATTCTTTTATGTCCCCAGGAATAACAGGCTCATGGTGCCCTACAAGATTCAGTCCTTGCCAGTTACATGCCAAACATAATTTTTCTCCTTCCTCTGTAGACCGAATTTCTTGGCAGTAATGCTTAAACGTCTTTCTGTACTCTTTTGGAAAGAAGACACCGTCGTTTTGGACAATCCCTAAATTCGAGCCCAAATTTGACTCCATTCCTCTTACGACCAATTCCAAGAGTTTTGGCCCAATCAAATCGCCAAGAAGAGGAATTTGATCGCTTGGTCCAAATATCTCACTAAGAGGCTGAACATTCAGTTGATTACTCATGTATCCCTCATCCTAATTTCTATAGATGTTTCAATTATTATTAAATATAAGGACACCATACTGCCTCCTCACTATTTATAACAGCGTATTCCAAATAGCAAAGCTGATGGTCAAAGGTGCGTTCTTCTCGTAGCGTAGCGAAGATCCCCGAGTGCTGCCTCTTCGGCTTAGTACAGGGGACCCATTATTCAACAGTTATTTCTATCCTTAAGGTAACAGTATATCCCCAAACTAAAATCGAAAACAAGCTTTTTTCCTTAAAAATCCGTGTTAATCTGCGAAGCCTTGCGTAGCCCCCGCGCTTAGTTATGCGAAGCCCCGTCTTGAGGGGCGAAGCAAAACTGCGGGGGTGGCTACCTAGTTTTTCTATGCGTTTTTCTCTGCGATATCCCCGATAACAGGCAGTTTAAACTTTTCGCCCTGATAGGCCTTAATCATAAGCAGAATCCAGAGAATTAAACCCGCTAACCCCAGAAGACCATTAATCAGGGAAAAAACGCCGATTAGAGCACCCAGGCCTATCGCAGCCAATATCCCCGTAAAAATCCCTATCGCAATGCTCAATATAAACAATGCGCCGAAGGTAATAATCGACTGCAAGGCGTGGAAACGAACGAATTTGTTTTCCTTTTCGATGAGAAAGAAAATAAGCCCGGTAATCCACCCCAAAACATAACTCAACAATCCCGCGACGTTCGCCTGCATACCTGTTGAGGTCTTGCCTAAATCCTTTGTTTCCATTTTATCCTTCCTTATTATTCTAACTTTTTTCCTGTTTTTCGACCAAATAAAAATCCGTGTAATCCCTTCGGCATACTCAGGGCAGGCAAAGGTGCAGTTATCTCCAGCGGCCGTCTCGTCTGTCCTGAGCAAACGTAGTGCGTCGAAGGGTTCCGGCCTTAAGTTTCCACTAAACCCACTATAAATCCTCACGTTCTTCCCGTCAAATGAAAATCCATCCCTTCGGGATACCGCATTTTTGCCTTTTGCCTTTTGCTTTTTGATTTGAAGTTGAACTATCCGCTATACACTACCCGCCTGTCCTGAGCAGAGTCGAAGGGCTATCCGCTACTCGATTCAAACAAGGTCAACTGCACGGGGTTTGAAACCCGCGTGATATTGCACAATTCGGCGGTAATATCGGGATTCTGGCAGCCGCAGATGTGTATGGAAACGCCGAAAGACAAGGCGATTGTTTTAATCCGCTCGTATGCCTTTTCCCTTATTTCTTTTGGCAGCGCAAGACCCTGCGAATTTTTCAATCCTATCGGCAGTACGCAACCCTCCGAATACGGCCCAAGCACTTTAGCCAGTAACGCTTTATCTTTGATGTTCACCCTGATGCTTTCCCGAATGGCCGGCCTGAGAAACAGGTAATTTACCGCGACCTCCTTAACACCGGCGCCGGCTGTCGCCGAAAACAGGTCGTTTAGCATCCCGTCCGAATCCGTAACGCCGTAAACAAGCGGGTCGGCGCGAGTGCCGACGGTAACGCCCGCCTCGATGAGGTTTTTTATGGTCGCGAGCTTTTCGGAAACGCTCGCGGTGGCCGGCTCGAATATTTTCCTGATATTGTCATCTGCGCAGCTAAGTCCTATCTGGCAGCACACAAGCCCCCTGAAGCGGGTAAACAGCTTAATAAAATCGGGCGGAACAACTGCCTTTGTAACGAACTGAACACCGACGCCTGCTTCGAGCAAAATCGTTATCGTTTCATAAGTTTGGGCAAGTATTTCGGAAATCGGCTGAAACAGGTCACACGACGGGCAAAAATAGACGGCTTGCGGCTTTTTTCGTTTTCGGACAAGTTCCTGTTTTAGCTTATTGGCGGTATTATCGAAAAGTATGACTTTGCCGTCTCCGGGATATTGCGAATAGCCCTTGGCATAGCAGTAAATGCAGTTGTGAATACAGCCGGCGGTTATGTTGATGGTCGGAATTTTTGAGAGGCAGCGAAGTTGCGAGGGCGTAAGAACATTTGATTTCCTATTCTTTGTAATAAGTCCGGCCATATCTTTTCCCCCGGAAGTAAATCCGCAAATTCTTTGTTACACAGACAAAATATCGATGCAGAGTTTAGCCGATTATGCCTATTTATATGAGAAGCAGCAATATTTTCGAGATTAAACTCTACCAGATGCCGCATTAAATCTTTTTTTGTCAAATCAACATCCTCGATGACTACAAGTTTCGCAAGGTTGCATAATCTTTCCAAAACGCTCTTCCCTTCGGACAATTGTAAGCTCGCCTGGTTAAACTGCCTGATCGGAAAGCATATTGTGCCGGTATCGCTAACATGCAAATCGCTTTTGCCATACAATAATTGTAACCCTTTATAATAACTGGACAACGACAAATGCCTGAAACTCTTTCCGTTTTGCAACGAAACATTGCTATTTTTTAAAAAGATGTTCTTGGCCGATGTATTGTCCGGGTTTATACAGTTATATGGCTCAAATCTCCTATCCATCCAAAAGATTTTAGTTAATCCATTTTCGCCAAGTTTATGGATTAATCGCCAGTCATCCGAAAAGTCCAATTTGAATTCGCTGAGATTGTTAAATAGGCGGCAGAGTAAAGCGACGTCAAATTTATAGCTTCCCTGGGCTAATTTTTGTTCTTTGAGCCATTGCAGGTAATCAGATTGATGATAGTCCAGATATGATATGGTTCCTCGTAAGGAACCTTTATTAAAATGACGCAAGGGGTTTTGCACACGCAGTCCAACCATTGAGCAGGCCAACTTGCAATTCTTAGCAATATTAGGGTGTGCCTTCAGAATTTGACGCCAGATGTTACTTGCCAACGCTCCGTTACCGCTGCCGATATCAACAAAATTAACTTCTTGTCCAGATTCTGTGTCTGTTTTTGAAAACAGTTTCGTCAGAAAAGGCGAAATTGCCAAGTCAGCCAAAATATGTGAACGCTGTTTGCTTCGCGGGTCCGTTTTATCCGAGAAACCAGAGGTTAGTGACTCAATCAAGGCAAAAGAGTTTGCTCGCTCCGAAAGGGATGTGGCTGGATATAAAAGCAAAGAGATTCCATATTCGACATCGATTTTATATTGGCGGTAATGGTAATAGAGTCCGGCTTCATCGAAATGGGTAATGTTTGGGCTTGTTATCAACGCGAGAAACTTGGGGTCATCTTGAGCTTGTTGCTGTTTGATTTTTGCAAGTAAGTAACACGGATTTCTTATATTTGAAGTGCCACAAGCCGATCCAGCTGTTCCACCAGCCCAACCAATTGAGAAATTTTCAAAGCCAACGATTCTGCTTAGCGGGTTCAAAAATGCTTTATTGTTACTGGAATTATTTGGATTATTTAATGCTTCCCTTAGTAAACAGAAATAATGATAGCAATAGTTTATCGTCGTCGGGTGACTAAATCTCGCCTGAATGTATTGCCTTCTGGCTTCTCTCAAGCTTTCCAAGATATTAAGGCCAATTGGCGATAGCAACGGAGTTACCATTTCCCAGTACTTCTGCCAGGATTGTGTGGTAAACATTGGGTGGCCGTACCAATCGATTAAAATATCAACAAGAATATCCTCTGAAAGTAAGATTTTCTTAATTTCGCCCTTGATGTATTCACGATGCAAACCGCTTGGTCTGGTAACGGAAGTTAAATCATCTTCTTTTCCCACCGTAAGAGTTCCTTTTTCCCCGTCTCACCGAATATACTTATCTATTCCGTTACTTTTAATAACCTTTCCCTCCGGCCCAAGGGGTAACAATAATCGTCTCTACGCCAAACGCCGATTATACGTTATAATGCGCGGGTGAAAAGAAAAGAACCTATAATACTGACTGAAAGAATTGACCGCGAATTCCTGCCCTTTGTTCGCAGGCCGAGCAGATACATTGGCGGCGAAACTAACCAAATCAAAAAAGACCTCTCCGATTGTGCATTAGCCGTCGCGTTGTGTTTTCCCGATACTTACGAGGTCGGGATGAGCTATACGGGTATGGCGGTGGTTTACGAGGTTCTCAACCGTATGTCCGACGTCGCCACGGAACGGGTTTTTGCGCCGTGGTTAGACGCCGAGCCAATCCTGCGAGAAAAGGGTATCCCGCTTTTTTCACTCGAATCGAGGGCCGCCCTAAATTCCTTCGACGTCATCGGCTTCAGTTTGACTAACGAATTGTGCTATACCAACGTGCTGAATATGCTGGATTTGGCAAGCATACCTGTCCGCAGCGAAAACCGAAGTGAAGCCGACCCCATTATTATCGCGGGCGGCGGTATGGCGAACTGCTGCGAGCCGATTGCGCCATTTATTGACCTGTTTGTTATCGGCGAGGCGGAAAACGCCGTCCCTGATTTGGCCCGATTGATTATCGACCTCAAAAAAGCCGGCAAATCAAAAAAAGATATCCTGCTTTCCGCCGCGAAAAAATTCGACTGGGCTTACGTCCCTGCGCCTTACAAATTCGAATACGATGGCGAGAAAATAAAATCGTTTTCCGCTGTCAAAGAAAACCTGCCCACGCGATTCAAAAACGCGATTGTTGACGACCTCGATAACGCACCCGTCCCGGCCAAACCGATTGTGCCGTTCGCCGAGGCGATTCACGAGCGGGTCAGTATCGAGATTATGCGGGGCTGCCCCGGCCGGTGCAGGTTTTGCCAGGCGAGCTTCTGCCGAAGGCCTATACGTTACCGCAGCATCGACAAAATCTTCGAGACAGCAAAAGTTGCTTACGAGGCGACGGGCTTCGATACAATCAGCTTATTGAGCTTATCGACCGCCGATTATCCCGATATCGAAAAGCTGATTGACCTGCTGCACAGTTATTTTACGGATAAATACGTGGGGCTGTCGCTGCCCAGTTTGCGGGTTGACCAGCAGTTGAAATTATTGCCCACGCTTGCAAATGAGGTGCGAAAATCGGGCCTGACCATCGCGGTCGAGGCGGCATCCGAACGGCTCAGATTAATCATCAATAAGCCGTTGAAAGACGAGGACCTTTTCGCTGCCGCCTCAGCGGCGTATCAGGCGGGCTGGCAGAAAATCAAACTGTATTTTATGACGGGCCTGCCAGGCGAGACCGAGGACGACATCAGGCAAATCGTTCACCTCGCGGACAAACTGGCAAAACTACGCAGGAATTTCGACGGCAAAACCGCCTCGGTCAATGTTGCGGTAAGCTGGCTCGTCCCCAAGCCGCATACGCCGTTCGGCTGGCTTGCGCAGCAGCCGCGTGAATATTTCGAGAACGCCAAAAACACAATCATCTCCGAGAAAAGGAAAATCAACGCCAAATATCTTCAGTTTAAATTCCACGAGATAGACCAGTCGGTTCTCGAATCGGCCATCGGGCGAGGCGACAGGCGATTAGCGGATGTTATTGAATACGCCTGGCGCAACGGCGCAAAGTTCGATTTATGGAGCGAGACATTTAACCCGGCAATCTGGGAAGATGCTTTTGAAAAACACGGTATGAATCTCGATGCCGCCGCACAAAGACAATTCTCAACCGATGAAATTTTGCCCTGGGAGCATCTTGGCGGCCCGGAAAAAAATTACCTGCTGAAACATTTAGCCAATTTATGATTTATGATTTGAGGGATGGCTTCGTTTTTTAAGAGTTGCAACATTTCTTTGTAGTCGTTGTTGAGCATCTTTTCGGCCCGAAATAGACCATAACTCCTGTGTAAGCTCCCAGACCATAGCAACACATTCGGCGGCAGGCCTGTCAACGTAGTCGCTGGCGGGCGCTTTACCCCTGATGAGCGTTGCTCGGCTGCGGTCGATACAATTTATCCTCTGCTTTTCTCTCATGTCAGTTATATTTTACGGTAAATGAGGGTTTGAGTCAAAGAAAAAGGCCGAGTGGTTTGACCACCCGACCTTTATAATTCGCACTTTCGAGCAAACCACTCCGACAAACGAAGGATGACGCGATTATCACTTTTTCACGTTCACGCCGCCGGGCAGCTGCAGGCCACCAGGGACGGCGCTTTCCCTGAACTTTACTATGATTTTAACCGCCTCCGTCGGGTCATCGCTGACGGAAAATACATTCAGGTCCTTCGGCTGAATGCACTTTTCGGCGAGCACTTTGTCTCGCAGCCAGTCGAGCAGACCTTTCCAGTAGTCGCTGCCCATCAGTATTACGGGGAAGGACGCCTGCCGGAGCGTCTGAATCAGCACCGCAGCTTCGAAAAATTCGTCCATTGTGCCGTAACCGCCGGGGAGAACAACGAAGCCATGGGCATATTTAAGGAACATTACCTTGCGAACAAAAAAGTACCTGAAACGCAGCGAGATATTCTGATACTTGTTTGGAATCTGCTCGTTTGGCAGCTCGATATTCAATCCGACACTCTTACCCCCTGCTTCAGCGGCCCCTTTGTTAACCGCTTCCATAATCCCGCCGCCTCCGCCGGTTATGACGGTAAAACCCGCCTTGGTGATTTCGTAGGCGGTTTCCTGTGCCAGCTTATAATACCGATGCTCACGGTCGAGCCTCGCTGAGCCGAAAATCGACACGGCCGGCCCCACCGCGGACAGCTCCTGAAAGCCATCGACAAACTCAGACATTATCCGAAATATACGCCAAAGGTCCTCAACCGGCTGGCTTGTTAAATTGGGCATCACGAGCAGGTCTCCTTCAAAATCATATTTCTTATATCGGCTATGCTGCCCCGGTTTCACCACAAGGCCGGGTTATTCGCCGAAGGACAGTATTTCGATATCGCACAATTCGGGCAATCCGGCTTTCTCGCCTGGCAGGTATTTCGCCCGTGCAAAATCACCGTATGACTGAATATCGTCCAGTCCTTCTTAGGGATTATTTCGGCCAAATCGAACTCAAGCTTTACCGGATCGCTGTTTTGCGATAATTGCAGTCGGCGACTAAGCCGAATTACATGGGTATCGCACATTATCGCCGGCTGACCAAAAGCGTTGGCAAGGACGCAATTGGCGGTCTTTCTGCCCACACCGGGCAGAGTAACAAGCTCATCCATCGTATCCGGCACACGGCCGGCAAATTTATCGATTATCGTCCGGCAGGCCCCCTGGATATTGACCGCCTTATTATGGTAAAAGCCGGCGCTTCGTATATCATTTTCGATTGTTTCAAGCTTTGCCTTGGCCCAATCCTGCGCGGATTTATATTTTGCGAACAAAACGGGCGTAATCATATTCACCCGCTTATCGGTGCATTGGGCCGAGAGTATCGTGGCGATGAGTAATTCGAGCGGATTGCCGAATCGTAATGCCACCGATGCGCCGGGGTAACACTTTTGGAGAATGGGCAGTATTTTGCCGACGCGCCGGGCGGTCTCTTTCTTATCAACCGTAAAACTTGTGGCCGGTTTTTTTGCCATAGGAAGGATTATTGATTCTTTAATTGTTCAAGGGCAGATTTTAGCTCGTCGCCGAATGACAGGCCTCGCCAGCGTTTTGGGTCATTCTGTCCTGGCACAAGTAATATGTTCACCGGCACGCCCGGCTCATTGTAGATTTCTTTCAGGGCAATCGTCGCCGGATAATCGCTCACGGTAGTGTCGGCCTTAATCGCCAGCACTCCTTTTTGCTTTATCAAATCCGCGATGTCTTTGCGGGCGTAAACTTTTTTATCAACCACCGCGCAGCTAAGACACCAGTCGGCAGTAAAATCCATAAGCACAGGTTTATTGACGTCCTGTGCCTGCTTTATCACAGCCGAATCATATTTTTGCCAGTTAATCAGCGATGGTTTTGGAGCAGGCAAAAATATAAAGCCCGCCGTAACCGCCAGCGCAACCGCGATTATCCTGACCGCCCATCTTCGCGAGGCAGGCGCAGCGAAACTCACCCAGCCGCCCCACATCCAGACGCAGAACCCCAAGGCCACCGCGAAATACAGGACATTAACACGCCTGTCAACAGGAAGAGCGGCAATAAGTTTGACCGCAATAACAAGAAGCACAAAGCCGATGGTTTGCTTGAACAATTCCATCCAGCGGCCTGGCCTGGGCGTCTTGCTCAATAACGCGGGCATCGCGGTTAATACCGCAAATGGCGCCGCCATCCCGATTCCGATTACCATTATCGCAAGTGTCGCCAGACCGAGCGGCTGTGCCTGCGCCCAGGCGAACGCTGCCGCCAATATTGCAAAGCTGCACGGCGTACTGAGTATCGCCGCCAGAAAACCCATCCCTACCGCGCCGCCAAATCCTTTGCCTGAGCCGCTTTTGCCCGATATTGACGAGGGGACGGTAATCGTAAAAAGGCCAAACATAAATAACGCCAGCACCACCATCAGCATCGCCATCCCGGCGACAAACGCAGGATTGCGGAACTGGTCGCCCCACTGAAGGGTGGTGTTGTAAACGAGTTTCAAAATAATATTCGCGCCGGCCAGGCACGCGAAGAAAAGCATAACGCCCGTGCAGAACGCAAGCCCCATTACAATTGACTTGCTCTTGCCCTGTTTCGCCTGCTCGACCAGCCGCATTACGATGATTGGCAATACAGGCCAGACACAGGGCATAATGTTCAGCGATAGACCAGCGACAAACGCAAGAACAAGCGCCGCCCAAATAGAATAGTCCGCCCATTGGCCCGTTGTTAAAGCCGGCGATTTCTGCGGTTCGGGAAGGGTGAACTTTGGCTGGCTTGATTCCCCTGGCTTGATTTTTACTTCAACTTTTACGCTGCCGAAATCAGGAACGCGACATTGAGTGTTCGAGCAGACCGCCCCGACAATACCGATATCAACAACGATTGTCTTTTCACTTGAGGATTCCATTACGGTAAAAGGTAGATATACGGCAAAGTCGCCGCCGATTACGTCTATCTTTTTGCCCAGCGCGTCATCGTAAAACCAGCCGGGTTTGGGAAATATCGGTTTGCCAAACGACAGGACTTTCGCACCATGCTCATTAGGTTCGAGCTTGAGATTCATACCGCCCGGTGCGTTATCGGCGGAGGCATAGAAATGCCAGTCCTTTTCCAATTCAAAGTGAATCGCTATTGCACTTTTGCCTCCCGGCGACACCGTATCTAATTGCTGCTCGGCCCAAAAAGTTACAACATTGATTTTTTGCCGTTGCGGGACTTCGGCGGCAATCGCCCCGGCCGACAATAAAGCAAATACTATAAGTATTCCGCTTGTTCTAATCCTCATATCCCTATCGAAGGATTAAAAATATTGAAACGTCCGCCTTTTATTTCTTTTCTTCGGCGGTTTTTTTGTCTTTCGCCTGCTCAACCGCAAGTAAATCCGCCACCGTCGGCTTATCGAGGGAGCCCCCCGCGACAATAATCTTCACGTCTTCCGCATCGAGCGTCTCATACTTGAGAAGGGCTTTGGCAATACGCTCTACATTGTCCCTGTTATGTTCAATCAGCTCACGGGCATTGTTAAACGCCTCGTCGGTTATCCGCTTGACCTCTGAATCTATTACCTCCGCGGTCTTCTCGGAATACTCCTTCTCGGGAGGCAGCCCGTAGAATGTCTCCGCAAGCCCGGCATCCGCCTCGTAACTTACAGGCCCCAGCTGTTCGCTCATCCCCCAGGTCAGCACCATTTGTTTGGCTATCCGCGTCGCCTGCTGGATATCTGATTGCGCGCCGCTCGATATGTCCCCGCAGAACATTTCTTCGGCGATTCTGCCACCGAAGCAAACCTGCAGCAGCGCCATACAATATTTTCTCGTAAACAGTGTGCGGTCCTTTTCCGGCAGCGCAAACGTCGCCCCGCCCATCGGTCCGCGAGGTATAATGCTGACTTTATGAAGCGGGTCCGCCTCTTTCAATATTGACTGCACAAATGTATGTCCCGCCTCGTGGAAGGCGGTTATCTCCCGTTCTTTCTGGTCGATTACCCTGCTTTTTTTGGCGCGACCCCAGCGCACCTTGTCTCTTGCCTCTTCAAGGTCTGCGCCTTCGATGAAATCCTTGTTGGCCATAGTCGCCGCCAGCGCCGCCTCGTTAATAATCGCCGCCAAATCCGCACCGCTGAACATAGGCGTCCCGCGGGCTGCTCGTTCGAGGTTCACATCGGGACCGAGCTTGACCTTCTTGGCGTGAACCCTGAGTATCTCCATCCGGCCCTTGAGGTCCGGCAAAGGCACAACCACCTGCCTGTCGAATCGCCCCGGCCTGGTTAACGCGCTATCCAGTATGTCCGAGCGGTTCGTGGCCGCCATCACAATCACCTGGTCATCGGTATCGAACCCATCCATCTCAACCAGTATTGCGTTTAGTGTTTGCTCCCGTTCATCGTGTCCGCCGCCCGCGAAACTTGCGCTGCGTCTGCGTCCCACAGCGTCAATTTCATCAAGAAATATAATACAGGGTGAGCTGTCTTTGGCTTGTTTGAATAAGTCCCGTACCCTCGACGCGCCGACGCCGACGAACATCTCAACGAAATCGCTTCCCGATATGCTGTAAAACGGAACATCCGCCTCGCCCGCGATGGCTTTTGCCAAAAGTGTTTTGCCGCAGCCGGGAGGCCCCACAAGCAATACGCCGCGAGGTATGCGTCCGCCGAGCCGCTGGAATTTCTTGGGATTTCTCAAAAACTCGATTATTTCCGCGACTTCTTCCTTGGCTTCGTCTATTCCGGCGACGTCCTCGAAGGTGATTTTTACTTTTTCTTTATCGTGCAGGCGATGCTTGCTTCTGCCGAATGACATCAGCATACCGCCCGCCCCGCCGCGAAGATTACGAGCAAACATCAGGTATAAAAACAGGCCCACAAGAACAAGCGGGAACAGCATACCAAGCAGGTTCCACAGCCAGACGCGCTCTTTGCTCTGCTCAACCTTCAGTCCGCCTTTTTCAATCTGCTCAGCCAGCAGCTTTTTCAGGTCATCATCGAGAACGCCGCCTGACCTGTATGTAACGACGAATTCCTTCGCGGCTTTTTGCCCCTTGCTTGCCGTCCACTCCTGCTTGAACTGGCCGCTGATATCGGTTTCGCTGAGAACAACCTTTTCGATATGCCCATCACGAAGATGCGAAACAAACTCGTCGTATCTGAGCGTATCGACTCGCGGCGTCAACTGCTGAACCAGCAGCATTACCGTTATTATCACGCCCGCAATCAAAAGCAGATTAAACGGCCCGTTGCGGGGCATCATCGGATTTTTCCCGGGTAAATCTTTTTTCTCGAATCGACCTGGGTTGTTTCTTTTGTTTCGTTTTTCTGCCATATAATCCCTGCCACGAAGACACCAAGACACTAAATTTTAACTTTATTTTCTGCTTCGTGCCTTTGCGACTACCATTTAGATTCCATCATTTCCACGATTCGCACCGCAAGCGAGTTTGCCGCGAGCGTCGAGCCGTATGCGAAGCTCTGGCTTTGCCATTCCGAATAGCTGGCTGACGCGATTGCCGTTTTATTATCTATCAACAGTTCTCCGGTCCGCAGGTTCTTCCAGCTTACCACGGCCCGAAGCTCGACATTCTTCTCCAGCGCCCTGCCTATCTGGCGTTCGGTGGTCAAAACCGACTCTTTGACCTGCACAATCTGTCCGCTTATTACGGTATCGGCTTTGTCACGGTTCGAAACTATCTTGTAGGGCGTCTGCGATTCTATGCGCTTCGCCAGGGCGTCGGTCAGCTCATACTCTATGCCGCGTCTGAAACTCTGATTATCAAACATTTCCACGTAAACAGTCGCGACGTCCTTCGGGTACAGCGATGTGTTGCTGTAGCCCGCGCAGCCGGCAAGCGTCATAAAAACGCAGGTTGTAAGAGCGTAAGTCACGCTTTTAATTAAGGATTGGAAATTGAGAATTGAGAACTGGGGAGCGCATCTTCCGTCTCCTGATTTTTTATTCTTAATTCTAAATTCTGAATTCTTCATTTTAAATTATTAACTTTGTTTACTTTTTACTTATTTTCTCTTTCGCCGTCTGCGCCGCTTTGGTGTCCGGCCAGGTATCAACAACCAACTGGTAATACATATTGGCAGGTCCTGCGCTGCCGGTCCTGTCATAATATTTGGCTATCAACAGGTTCTTCTCTGCCAGTTGCTCGCTGATACGGGTTAAAATCTCATCTACCTTCAGTTCCTGCGCCTCTTCAGGATAACGCAGTTTAAAATTCTCATAATAGGTCTTTGCGCTGATTAAGCTTGACCCGTCATACACCGCCCCGCGATACGCCGCGTATTTGGTCCTCGCCATCGCCAGCAGTGCGTCTCTGGCTATTTGGCCTGTGGGCCAGCGCATCGATATTTCCGACCACTTGAGGTATGCTTCGTTATACTGTTTGCGTTTTTCGTAACTTTGAGCAACAGACAGCAGGGCATTTTTCGCTATGTCCGCGGTGCCTGTCCGGTCGCTGATTTTTTCCATTATCTTTACGCCATCATCGAAGGCGCTGACCCTGAATACAAGAATTGTCTTTTTACGGCCCGCCAAAAACTCCGTTGCGACTTCAAACTGCCGGTTGAGTGCGGCGTCTTTCAGGGGACTGATGGGGTATTTATCCAGAAAATCATCGTATTGCCTCACCGCCTTGGTCAGCTTACCTCCAGCCAAAAGCACCTCGGCTTTCATAAATGAATCGAAGTCCTTGCCGGCAACACCGGGAAAATCCTTCTTAAGCTGTTCAGCGGCTTTTTGGACCTTGTCCGGCTTACCCGAATCAACAAGCTTTTTTATTTCCGCAACCCGCAGCAAATACTGCTCATTATCGCTGTCCATCGCCTTTTGCAACTGACCCTGCTCATCCAATCGCAATGTTTCTGCGCAAAAGGCAACCCGCCCCGTCGGCAAAGCCAAACTCGCTGCTATCAAAATCGCCAATATACTGAGCTTTCGCACAATTGCTTCCCCGTTCAATAATTCAAGTAAACGGTAATGATAATCCATCCTCCGGCAATTAGCAATACAGATTCAGTCGGATTTATTGTGGTTTGGATAGCGCAAATCCTACTCTTGCGTAAGCCAACCGCCTTTCTTCCCAAAATTACCCCTTTTGCCTGGTTTAAACTTGATTAGTCCGGTAAATTATGATAAACTGTTAGCCGTAAGGTGAAAGCCAAAATCAAATGTCGAAGTGTGCCTATAACCACCACCAGCACACACCCCCAAATAATATGGTCGTCTTACAAACTTTTTTAGCCAAATCGGACGTTGCTTTGACTTTGCGGAAACCGAAATGACGAAAAAGAGAGAAATTTTAGTGTAACTATGCTGATCGTTGAGAAAGATTTGACTAAAATACATGTTTTCGCGAAGCGATTCCGGGCGGCATTGCTTTTAGCGTTCTTTTTCTTTACAACGCTACCTGTCTGTGCCCAACAAGTCAGCAGCAGTTTGGCCATCAGCAGCTTAATGCTGAGCGGGCCGATAGGACTTGTCCGTCCGCCGAAAACACTCACTGACCCGCAACCTACGAGCGAGTCGAAATCGCTTATGTCTTTTTTAGTAGATTATTACGGACAGCAGGTCCTTTCCGGCCAGCAGGACATGAGCGAAATAAACTATATCTACTCCGTTACCGGGAAAAAGCCAGCCATCGGCGTCTTTGATTTAATTGATTACTCGCCCTCGCGCATTGCACACGGCGCCAATCCGACAGGCCAGGTCGAAAGCGAAATAAGCTGGGCCAATACCGGCGGCGGGATTGTCAGTTTGAGCTGGCACTGGAACGCGCCCACCGATTTGATAGATGAGCCGAATCAAGAATGGTGGCGCGGATTTTACACATATGCCACTACGTTTGATATCCAGGCGGTCCTTGCCGACCCCTGTGGCCCGAAATACCAACTGCTAATTAGCGACCTTGATGCAATCGCCGTACAGTTAAAAAAGTTCCGTGACGCGAACCTGCCCGTCCTCTGGAGACCTCTTCACGAAGCGTCCGGGGGGTGGTTCTGGTGGGGAGCCAAAGGGCCGGGGCCTTTTATTCAGTTGTGGCAACTCATGCACGACCGCTTTGTTAATTATCATGGTTTACACAACCTTATCTGGGTCTATACCGTCGGTGACCCGGCGTGGTATCCGGGCAATAACTACGTTGATATTGTGGGGATGGACATTTATCCGAGCGACCCAAACACCAGCATGGTTGGGTACTGGCTGGATACTCAAAGTCATTTTGAGGGAGTTAAGCTGGTCACGCTGTCCGAATCGGGAATCGTTCCTGACCCGAATAAAATCAGGGCCGATAAGGTATGGTGGAGCTGGTTTTCTGTGTGGTCAGGCAGTTTTATCGAAGACGTAAACCAAAGCTTTCTCAACGCCGTCTATCATGATAAAGATATTATTACCCTTGATAAGCTGATCGATTGGAAGCACTATCCCGTTACGGGCGGCGCTCCCATTGTATCGATTACGCAGCCCGCCGAAGGCGCAAGATTTACTTTCGGCGCCAATATCACAATTTCCGCAAGTGCGTCTGACCCCTGCGGCGCTGTTACCAAAGTGGAGTTTTATAAGAACGACATCAAACTGGGGGAAGACGCCAACGCGCCTTACAGCTTTTCCTGGACCAATGCGCCCGTAGGCACTTATGTCCTCAGGGCTGTAGCCACCGATAACAGCGGGCTAAGGAGCGATTCTCAGGAAGTTAATATAATGGTCGGGACCCCATTGCCGACGAAGATTGTACGCTACGAAGCGGAAAACGCCGTAAGGGAGGTCAACGGGCCAAACTTCAGCTCGAACTTCCCCCCTTATTCCGGCACCGGTTCGATGTATTTTAACGGCAGCGGGGGAACGGGAATCAATTTTATCGTCACCTGCAGCAAAGCGGGAAATTATCCTTTGACGATTCGATATCTGATACCGAGCGGCTGGGGCGACAAGACAAACACGGTCCTGGTTAATGGCTCTGAGATATGGTCACCTGTGTTCACAAATACCAACAGCACCTGGGCCAGTTTCGCGTTCGGGAATATATCGCTGAATGCCGGCTCCAATACTGTTCGTATCCAGCATAACTGGGGCTGGTTCTACGTTGATTATATCGAGATTGAATTTCCCAGGGCAGGCGACTTTAAGGACTTTGCCGATTTCGGCCAGCAGTGGAAGCACACCAATTGCGGCCCGGCCAATAACTGGTGCAGCGGTTTTGACTTCAGCCAGGACGGCTCTGTCCTTCTCGACGACCTGAAGTCATTTACTGAAAGCTGGCTCAGCAACATTTAAAGTTTTTATAAAAAATCATGAGGAGGTTGTAATGACGAAGACGAACAAAAAGGCCATACAAGCCGGTATTTTTATTCCTCCTTGTTTTGCTGGCTTCGCCGGTTTACGCAGCGGATTTGTCTATTTACATTTTAGAGATTAGAGAAATGAAAGAGAAGAACAGAAAATTAGTTATCGTATTGGCAGGATGCCTCTTCATCGGATTGATGGCACTGACTGCGTCGGCCCAAACGCCGGCATACGGATGGCATAACGTGCAAATTGTCGGCGGCGGCTTTACGACCGGCATCATTTACAACCAGACCGAGCCAAACCTTGTTTATATAAGAACTGATATGGGGACCGCTTACCGTCTTAACCCGGTTACCAATAGATGGATACCCCTTCTTGATTGGGTTGACTGGAACAACTGGAACCTGACGGGCGTCGAAAGTCTGGCCACAGACCCGGTGGACCCTAATCGTCTTTACATAGCTGCGGGTACATACTCAAATTCATGGGCAGGTAATGGCGCCATATTGTGCTCAACCGATAAGGGAAAAACTTTTACGACCTCCAATCTCACAATCAAACTAGGAGGAAATATGCCGGGACGCTCTATGGGTGAGCGCCTTGCTATAGACCCGCATAAAAACAGTATTCTCTATTTCGGCGCTCGAAACGGAAATGGTCTTTGGAAAAGCACAAACTATGGAACTGCATGGACTCGAGATACAAACTTTACCGCTGTGGGAACTTATGCATCCGGCAGCGATATAATCGGAGTCGTCTGGGTAGTTTTTGATCCTAACGGAACTGGCGGCACAGCAACACAGACTATATATGTGGGTGTGGCTGATACTGGTAATTGTATTTATCGAAGCACTAACGGAGGCGCCACGTGGGCGGCTGTTCCGGGACAGCCAACAGGATATCTGCCTCATCATGGATACTGGGCAACTAACGGATATCTTTATATAACCTACAGCAATACATGCGGCCCATTTGATGGTTCCGACGGCAGGGTGTATAAATACAATACAGGCAGCGGTGTATGGACTAACATAACACCGAGCAGCCCGACAGGTTTTGGATTTGCAGGTCTTGCGGTTGACGCTCAGCATCCCAATACAATTATGGTCACAAGTATGGAACTATGGTGGCCGGAGGACATTATCTTTCGCTCGACCAACGCCGGTGCATCGTGGATCAATACGACCACGACAGGTTCTTATACACTCGATATCTCCGTTGCTCCATGGCTCGGTTGGGGAGGCACCCCGAAACTTGGCTGGATGATAGGCGATATAAAGATTGACCCGTTTAATTCCAAGAAGATGAGATATGTGACAGGCGCTACGATTTATGGAAGCGATAACCTGACAAACTGGGATTCGAGCGGCACGTTCGATATTTCAGTAAAAGCAATGGGAGAGGAAGAGACTTCCGTGCAGGATTTAATCAGTCCGCCGGCAGGTGCGCATTTATTAAGCGCTATTGGCGACCTGGGCGGTTTTCGTCACGCGGACCTTAATACGGTTCCAACCTTGATGTGTATGCCTCCCTCGTTCAGCACGGGCACGTCCCTCGATTACGCCGAGCTTGACTGTAACTTTATCGTCCGCGTCGGCAACGGCGCCAGCATCAACTACGGCTGGTCAAATGATAACGGCATTACCTGGACAGCAGGCACGACTCAGCCGTCAAGCGCCAGCGGAGGCGTTATTGCCCTGTCCGCCAACGCAAGCAGGATTGTCTGGGCGCCGTCAGGTATTGCCGTAAATTATTCGACAAATATAAACGGTTCATCCTGGAGCGCATCTACAGGTATTCCGGTTGATACTCGTATAGCTTCAGACCGCGTAAATCCGAATAAATTTTATGGATTCAATTCCGGGACTTTTTATGTGAGCACAAATGGCGGAGCAGCATTTACCTCAACAGCCGCAACAGGACTTCCTTCTTCCGGCATTATCAGGGCGATGCCCGGTATTGAAGGAGATATCTGGTTAGCTGGCGGTTCAGGCTCAACTTATGGGGTATGGCATTCCATAAATTCAGGAACAAGCTTTACAAAATTATCAGGCATACAGCAGGCCGACAATATTGGTTTTGGTAAAGCAGCTCCCGGCAAAAGCTATATGACCCTTTATATAAGTGCTCAAATCGGAGGCGTTCGCGGTATTTATCGTTCCATTGATGCAGGTGCGACATGGGTGAGAATAACTGATAGCCAGCATCAATTTGCCTATACTGGCCCTATGATTACCGGCGACCCGCGAGTTTTTGGCAGAGTCTATTTATGCACCAATGGACGCGGCATCATTTACGGAGATTTTTACGGCGATTTCAATGGCGATGGCATAGTAAATATTTATGACTTACATGAATTTTGCCAAAACTGGTGGCTGGAGAACGATTCTATCAAGACCCTTGGAGTTGATTTGGACAACGATGGAACAATCAATTTCTACGAGTTTTCCGTCTTTGCTCAGAACTGGTCCACACAATAGCTTTATCGCAGATTGGCATAATACACATTGATTTATGGAAGATATTGAGATGAAGATGAAAAGAAGATTTGTTGAAGTCGTTATTGCTTGCGTACTGCTTTGTTTAGTTACCCCGCTTTATGCTGACACCCCCTGGCTGCATACGGACGCCAATCTCATAAAAGACCCCAATGGAAATGTCGTTGTCCTGCGCGGCGTCGATACGATTGATATAGGCGCTGTCCAAAGCTGGTATAGCGGAGGTATGACTGGTCTGATTGACCGGGTAACAAATAAAAATGATTCCCAGGGAAGCTCTCTGGGCTGGTACACCAAGGTCATCCGCCTTGCCGTTTATCCATCCGACGAGGAAGATTTTTCAAGTCCTTTTACCTTCACCCCCGGCAATGACAATTACTATAACCAGCTCCTCAGGCCCGTTGTTGATTATTGCAAGACCAAGGATATTTATGCCATTATCGACTGGCATTACGTCGGGAACAACACCTTCGACAAAGTTTCACAGACAAGCGCATTCTGGTCATATATAGCCCCGAAGTTCGCAAATGACAGCCATGTTCTTTTCGAGCTTTTCAACGAACCGGGAAATACTTCCGGCGGTTCGGATGCGGCCAACTGGGCAACCTGTAAACCTGATATGCAAACGTGGATTAATATTATCCGTGCTTCCGCACCTAACAACCTCATTCTTGTGGGTGCGCCGAGCTGGTCTCAGCAGGTTGGGCCGGCGGCGGCCAGTCCCCTCGATGGAAACAACATCGTTATGGTAGTCCACATTTACCCAGGTCACTGGCTTGGCGGCAGCCAATCTTATTTTACGAATAATATTAATACCTGTCTTACCCGCTATCCTATTTTTGCGACCGAATGGGGGTTCCGCGGCAGCGAATCCCAGACTAATCTAAAGGGGACGATTGCCAACTATGGCCAGCCGCTGATGGATTTTTATGAAGCACGTAAAATCAGCAACAGCGCCTGGGTCACTGATTATTCCTGGGAACCACAGATGTTTGATTCAAGCTGGAACCTTCTGGTCGGCCCGGGCGAAATGGGCGGTTTTGTAAAAGATACGCTGTACGCCAAGCAGTTTGCCGACCAGCCGGGAGGTGGTGATACCATAGCTCCTGCGGCACCGACGGGATTATCCGCTACAGCCGGGAACTCAACAGTTTCGCTTGACTGGAATGACAACAACGAAAGCGACCTGGCAGGTTATAACGTGTATCGTTCGCTGACTTCAGGCAGCGGTTACACTAAAATAAATACCTCTCTTGCGAGCACTTCCAGTTACAGCGATAACAGCGTTAGCGGCGGCGTAACTTATTACTATGTTGTCAGGGCCGTCGATACATCCAATAATGAATCAGGCAACTCAAACCAGGCCTCAGCCACGCCCACAGATACAATACCGCCGGCAGCGCCGACAGGTCTGACGGCAACAGCAGACAACAGCACAGTTTCGCTTGGCTGGAACATCAACAGCGAACCGGACATAAACGGTTACAATATCTATCGTTCAACAACATCGGGTGGAACCTACACAAAGTTAAACGGGACGCTGCTGAGCAGCTCCAATTACATTGATAACAGTGTTTCCAACGGCACGACTTATTACTATGTCGTCACAGCGGTAGATACATCTTCGAATGAGTCCGCAAACTCAAGCGAGGTCTCGGCGAAACCGCAAATCGCCACAGATGTTAACCTCCTCGGTTCGTGGGCATCAGGCCTGACTCACACAAAAGAATCGGGGAGTAACCGTTCGCTTATATTCGTCGCGCACGCCGAGCATACCGCTACGACAAGTTTAACTGCTGTGACATACGGCGGTCAGTCGATGACCAAGGTCATTGATAGGATAGTCACCAGTAGTAACACCTACGCATACGTTGCAGCATTCGTACTCAACGAAACGGGCGTCGCTGCCGCAACCAGCAACACCTTTACTCTCACTTGGAACACAACGCCAAGCGCCCCAGGATATTCCAGTGTATTTCTTAAGAATACCAACCAGACAACTCTTATAGGAGCAACCGACGGAAATACTACGATAACACTGAATCCTATCAAGACCAATCCGCTTTCCACAAACAATGGGGATATGGTTATTGTCGCCGCTACTTGTGGCAACTCGGGTTCATATACACTGGGTGCCGGCTTTACCGAAGGTATAGACCAGACAATGGCTTCGACGGCTACGGGCGTAACCGGGCACAAACACGCGACAGGCGCGCCTGAAACGCCAAGCGCAACACACACTAGTCTAAACCGTCAGGTGATTATAGGATTTGTAGTCAAAGCACCGGCGAATACACCGCCTGCAGCACCAACGGGTTTGTCCGCTACAGCAGGCAATCATACTGTCTCGCTCGACTGGAACAATAACGGCGAAAGTGACCTGGCCGGCTACAATGTATATCGCTCGACAACTTCAGGCAGCGGCTACGCCAAATTGAACAGTTCGCTATTGACCAATTCGGATTACAACGACTCTAATGTTTCCAACGGCACGACTTACTATTATGTCGTTACAGCGGTAGATACCGGCATACTCGAATCAGGTTATTCAGGCGAAATATCAGCAGTACCCCATCTTCCTGCCACGGGAACTGGAGCAATCCTCCGTGAGTGGTGGACAGGCATATCAGGAACAGCGGTCAGTGATTTAACTTCGAATGTGAATTACCCCGACAATTCCACCGGCAGGGAACTGCTTACGAAACTGGAAGGACCAACAAACTGGGCGGATAATTACGGCACAAGCATTCGCGGTTATGTAATACCGCCTGCTGACGGCAACTATACGTTCTGGATTGCCGGCGCCGACAGCGGTGAGCTGTGGCTTGGCACAAACAGCAATCCGGCAAGCACTGTTTTGATTGCGTATGTGCCTGGCAATCCCCAGTCATCGCCGAGGTCGCTTGTCGCAGGCCAAAAGTATTACATCGAGGTCCTGCATAAAGCAGGCACCGGCAACGACAATATATCGGTGTCCTGGCAGGGGCCGGGAATAAGCCAACAGGTTATCGACGGCCTATACCTATCGCCCTGCTGTCTCGATTTCAGGGATTTCGCTGATTTGGCTCAGCAGTGGAACCACAGCGACTGCAACGCGGGCAATAACTGGTGCAGCGGGGAAGACCGCGACCATGACGGCAATGTCTGGATTGACGACCTGGCAACATTTGCCGAGGAATGGCTTTTATTTTAAGAATTGAATAGTCCCAAGGGGCTTAATTGCTGCAACATCATTGCCGGCAGGAACTTACGCCTGCCGGCATTACTCTTTTAATTTGCCACGCAACAACTTAATTCTTGAAAACGTAGATGGTTTTATGGTAAACTGATATTGAACAGGTAAATGGAGTTACTGACCGATTGCGGCCCATCATTACTGTCTCCACACATACCCAGTAAATGGGGTTTGCGTCTTTTTTTGGGGTTAGAATGATGACGAAAAAAAGGTTAGCTCAAATAATCGTGGTTTTCGCGCTTTTCTGCTTTGCAACCCCACTTTATGCCGCCACTCCCTGGCTGCACGCTGAGGGCAATGTAATCAAAGACCCCTGCGGTAATACCATCGTTCTCAGAGGCGTCGATTTAATAGATTTGGGCTTCCTTCAGGATTGGGAAGGCGGCGCAATCGCTATGGTTGACCGGCTGACGAATCAAAACGACCCGTGCGGAAATTCTCCGGGCTGGTATCCGAGAGTCCTAAGGATTATGATTGCCCCCCCTGATTCAGTAAGTCCGCCAGGAAGCTGGCCTCATCCATTCGACCCAAACAATACCGATTTATATACTCTTCTCAGGACAGTCGTTGATTACTGTAAAACCAAAAATCTTTATGCAATAATTGACTGGCATTATGTGGACAATACCTACAGCCATGTTGCATCAACAAACCAATTCTGGACGTATATGGCGCCGAAATTCGCCAACGACAGCCACGTTATTTTTGAGCTTTTCAACGAGCCGATAAATACCAGTTTCGGTTCAGACAACGCCAACTGGCTAAGCGTCAGAACAGATATGCAAAACTGGCTTAATATCGTGCGTTCATACGCGCCTAATAATCTTATCCTTGTAGCGGGGCCGAGCTGGTCCCAAGCAATCGGGCCGGCAGCAACTTATCCCCTCACCGGAGATAACATCGCTATCGTTTCGCATATCTACCCCGGCCATTGGCTCAGCGGGACACCCGGCAATAACTGGTACACGACCCATATTAATAACTGTCTTACCCGATACCCCGTTTTTATGAGCGAATGGGGATTCTATAACAATCCAAGCGACACGCTTGGTTACGGCTCTATCACTAACTATGGCCAGCCGCTCCAAAATTTTCGTGAGGCACGAAACATCAGCAACAGCGCCTGGGTTTCAAGTTATGACTGGACACCTACGATGTTTACAGGCAGTGCGACGAACTATATACTTCGCGTAGGCGAATATGAAATGGGCGGTTTTGTCAAGGATACGCTTTATCTGAAGAGAAATGACAACCAGCCCAGCGACGGAGGCACTATACCACCGGCGGCTCCAACAGGACTGACGGCGACACCAAGCACGGGAACGGTAACGCTTGACTGGAATGACAATACCGAAGGCGATTTGTACGGCTATGATATTTATCGTTCGACAACACCGGGCGGCCAAACCAATCGGCTTAATCTTGTGCGCTCGAAAACTTCCGCTTACACAGATACCAACGTCGCGGGCACAAGGACCTATTATTATGTTGTGACGGCGGTAGATACAAACTTTAACTCATCCGCCGATTCAATCGAGGTGTCAGCGACTGTTCCTGCCGACTCGACGCCTCCCGCGGCCCCTTCGGGTGTATCCGCAACGGGAGGCGACACAATTGTTTCACTTGACTGGAACAACAACATTGAGCCGGACGTAAACGGCTATAACGTGTATCGCTCGACTGTCTCAAACGGCACATATACCAGATTAAACGGCACTCCATTGCTGGTCTCAGAATACAACGACATCAGCGTTACAAATGGGACAAGATATTATTACGTTGTCACCGCGGTAGATACATCGCTGAACGAATCCGCCGATTCGAGCCCGGTTTCGGCAATACCGCATATCGACCTGCCCGTAGCAATCCTCGGCTCTTGGATAACAGGCACAACTCACGCGAAAGAATCGGGCATCAACCGCGCTTTGGTCTTTGTCGCACACGCAAAAGGTATTAGCAGCTCGGCAACTATAACCGCTGCGAGCTATGGCGGACGACCAATGACGAAGATCATCGATATGAGACAGGGTTCATCACCCAGCCGGGTATATGTCGCCGCATATATCCTTAATGATGCCAATATCGTTGCAGCAGACAGCAGCGGCAACTTCAGTGTTACATGGAGCGCCAACCCCACTTATACTGCATACGAAAGCGTATTCCTTCAGAATGTTAATCAGGCAACTCTTTTCGGAGCCGATGCCAATGCCGGTTCAAGCACTACTACGGTATCGACCTCCGCGCTTGCAACCAGCAACGGTGATATGGTAATTGAAAATGCTGCCAGCTCTGCATCGGGCACATACACAGTAACAAGCGGCTGGACAAAAGATGTAGATCTTAGTTCGGCTAATCCTGATGGTATGGATGGACACAAGGCCGCAACAGGCGCCAGTGAAACGCCGAGCATAACACAGGCAAGCGGTAACCATTCGCTTATCGGCTTCGTAGTCAAGTTTGCACCGAACGTGTCCCCGGCTGCGCCAACGGGAGTGACAGCAAATCCAAGCGTAGGAACTATCCTGCTCGACTGGAACAACAATAGTGAAACCGATTTGGCCGGCTACAACGTTTATCGTTCGACAACCTCGGGCAGCGGCTATGTCAAATTGAATAGTTCGCCGTTAACCAGTTCAGAGTACAGCGACGTCAACGTTTCCAGCGAGACAACTTATTATTACGTCGTCACCGCAGTTGACGTAGGCGGTCTCGAGTCCGTTTATTCGGGCGAGGTTTCCGCTACGCCGATCAATGCCGCGAGCGGCACCGGCACTATTTTGCGCCAATGGTGGCTGAATATACCAGGTTCTTATGTATCCGATTTGCAAAACAACCCAAACTACCCCTATAACCCAAGCGGCAGGCAGTTGATTACGAAACTTGAAGGACCGGTAAACTGGGCAGACGACTACGGCACGCTTTTTCAAGGATATGTGAATCCGGTGACCAGCGGTGATTATACATTCTGGATTGCCAGCGACAACCAGAGCGAACTGTACCTTAGCATAGACGCTGAGCCGTCAAACATCGCGGAGATTGCTTACGTGGCGGACTTCACCGATTATCACGAGTGGTATAAGTATCCTGAGCAGCAGTCGTATCCGGTTTCCCTCGTTGCCGGCCAGAAATATTTTATCCTCGTGCTGCACAAAGCGGACACCGGCAATGACAACATCGCGGTGGCCTGGCAGGGACCGGGAATCAGCCAGCAGGTTATCGACGGCACATATTTATCGCCCTGCTGCCTGCAGTTTGTGGACTTTGCGGGGCTTGCAGCCCAGTGGGACCGAACCGATTGTGGCATCGGCAATGACTGGTGCAGCGGCGGCGACTTCAACCGGGACGGGACTGTCGGGATAGATGACCTCGCGTCGTTTGCTGAGAGCTGGTTAGCGAGCGGCTTTTATTAAACAAATATCGCCAACTTAATAAAAAAGGGCCTCAAGATAACTTGGGGCCCATTTTATTTACAACGCCTTGTGAACTTTATTTTAAAAATCCGGAGACGAGGTCCCCCCCGTTGCACTGGGTATTACTCGGTCAGCAACCCCGTCCCCTTCGAAGAAGAGAGGAGAAGAGAAGGCGTTAATTTCTCATTAGCTCCGTTTAGAATATAGGAACTGTTCCGGGGAAATCCAAATCGGACAGCAAAAAAAGAGACCCTGCTTGGCTAAAGCCAGACAGGGTCCTTTATATACTATGGAAACGGGTTTAGCCGTTGTGGTTTTTAACGGACGTTGGGTCTTTTTCCTTTTCAATGGCCTCGATTTTCTGGACCCTGCGGAGATGTCTTCCGCCGGCGAAATCGGTGCCAAGCCAGACCTCGACCATTTTGCGAAGCAGGACTTCGCCCAAAAGCTCACCTGAGACGCAAAGGACATTGGCGTCATTGTGATGACGAGAAATGCGTGCGCCAAGCTCATCGTAACAGAGGGCGGCACGAATGCCTTTGACCTTGTTGGCCGTGATGCTCATTCCTATGCCGGTGCCGCAAGCCAAAATAGCTCTGTCGGCTTTTTTCTCCGCGACGGCTTTGGCGGCACGATACGCAGGGTCAGGATAATCAACGGGGTTGCCGTCAACTGTCCCGACATCAATGCACTCGTGGCCAAGCTGGATTATGATGGTTTTAATCAACTCTTTGGCTTTGTAACCTCGATGATCGCTTCCAACCGCTACTTTCATAATGTCATCTCATCAATTCTTTTTGTTATCGCTTTGTCGATGCGTTCGGCACAATTGTCGTAAACCGCCTGTGACTGACCTATCGGGTCCGGGATATCGGTCCCGTCGTCAAGCAGCGAACATTTACTCGCGGCTTCGGGGCACATTTCCACTACCGTTTCCCGATGTCCCCGCGTCATAGCAAATATCAAATCACTCTGCTCAATCAGGTGTATCGTCAATGCCCTGCTTCTGTGGGCGCTGATATCGACTCCCTTTGCCGCACAGACCTCGACGGCCTCGTCGCTGGCGGGAAACCCGACCATACCAAACGTGCCCGCAGATGTTATTGTATATCCCTTTTCTACGAGCCGGTCAATGGGGCAGGCCAACTTTTCCGCAATATGTTTTTTGAACAGGCCTTCAGCCATAGGGCTTCTGCAACTGTTGCCCGTGCAGACAAACAGAATCGTAACCTGAGCCATTTCAAGGAGTTGCGATTCGGAATAGACGCCGGGCCTGAGTATTTCGAGGCCTTTTTGGCTTATCCGGGCGACTGTGCTGCTTTTGGCATATTTACATAGTCCGCCATCGAGAACCATATCGAGCCGTCCTTCAAACTGCTGAGCAATGCCGGCTGCTTCGACGGCGGGAGGTTGCCCGCTGATATTTGCGCTTGGGGCGACAACAGGATATGTCGTCTGCGATAAAAGCATCGAGGCGACGGGGTTGCCGGGACAGCGAATGCCGATTGAGCCGTCGTGATAAAGATTGCTGAATACTTCGGGCGGAAGTTTGTCTTTTTGCCGAACGATATCCTTTTCGTCAAGTTCAAACACCATTGTCAGAGGGCCGGGCCAGGCGTTTTTAATCAGCTTTTTCGTCCGCAGACCAATTGTGGGGACATATCGCAGGACATCAGAAGGATTGGCGATATGAAGGGTATAGTATTTGTCCGCCGGCCTGCCTTTGAGGTTGCTGAGCTTTGCCAATGAATCGTCGCTGACGCGACAGGCGATGCCGTAAACGGTCTCGGTAGGAAAAGCGACAAGCCCGCCGGCGTCTATTATTCCGGCCGCCTCTTTTATCGCCGACGCATCAACATCGCCTGTTTCGAGTTTGATTACCTTCGTTTCCACGAAGGCCAAAATACACTAAAGCTAACGCGGTCGCAAGAAAACTGTTTGAGGATTGTATCGAGAATTGCGTTGTAACTATCGACCCTCGGCGGCCGCATCTATATATCGCATCAGTATATCGAGGTCGCTGACGTCGATAACGCCGTCGGAATTTATATCGCCGAATAAATAACGGTCTGAGGTTTGCATGCCCGCAATCAGGTTGTCGAGCAGCACGCTAACATCGAGGTCATCAACCACACCGTCGCCGTTGAGGTCGAACCAGAGCGCATCGTTTCTGACGGGCGTCTGCCCGACATTCCAGGCAACCGCGTATGGCGGCGAAACCTGCGGCTGATTCACATCGTGCTCGTCGCTGAACAAAACGACGATTTCGTAATCGGTGAAATTTGCATCGACGGGCGTATAAACGTGCTCGACGTTGTCGATTCTGCTGTCGGAGTAATCGAGCAGATAATTGTTATTGGGGTCGTTCGAATCAACAGCCCAAATCTCAATCCGAAGGTCGGCGTCTTTTTGGATATCGTGCTCAAAAGGATATACAAGAGAAAATTGCCTGTTCCAGGTTACAGTAGCGGTAATCATTTTGTCTGCCGGCTCTGTAATCCTGATTTTGTAAACGTTTTCCTGGGCATTGTCACGGTTGAGCTTATTGAGGTCCCAGCCGGCTGTCGGGCAGTCGCCGGGTAAATGCTGACCTGCCAGCAACTGATTGCTCGCCGCAGCGGCGTTGACCATTCCCGCTCCCTGCAGATAATCGAGAGGGACATCGTGGTCGTCAGCTTTGGTCAGCAGACCTTTGTGCCAATAAGGAAGTTTGGTCGCGGAATTGAGCAGAATTGATTTTACGACACAGTCGCCGCCATCATGAGAAACGGCCTGTTGAAGATTCGGGTCGGCGTGGGCCTGTTGAATAAGCAGCGCCGCAGCGCCTGCGACAACCGGCGTGGCGAAACTTGACCAATCGCCCGTCGGTTCATAAAGGTTCGGCTCACCCACCACGGCAGCAAGGCAGTTGCCGGGAGCGACAATATCAGGTTTGCAGCGGGCATCAGGAGTCGGCCCCATGCTGGAATATTCGGGATATACAAGTGCGAAACGCGAAAGCCCGGCGTTGACATCATTGGATTCAGCGGACTTCACAACGCCAACACCAATTACATTGCTGCCTGCGCCGGGGAAAAGAACAGGGTCGGAAGAATAGGAGCCGTTGCCTATACCGACGACAACGGTCAACCCATATTTTTGTGCCATCGCCTCAATGCCGCGGGTCCACCAGTCCTCGAACTGGTAACCTATATCGGCGGTGATAATATCAGCGTCGGGAGCAGAACAGGGAAATACGTTGTTTACGAGAAAACTCCAGAACTCATACACATTGGCCTGCGCATCGGGAACTACACCCTCGTAATTGAAATTGCCAATTTGTTCATCGGAGGCGCTGGAATCCCGGCCGAAAAGAATCGAACATACGGCGGTCGAATGCGCTGAAATACCCGCGGCTAAAAGCTGCTGGTCGTGAAAAATATATTGCGTATCTTTGAAACAATTGTGGTCGCTTGCGGGGCGGTAATCGTTTTGCGGCTCGCCATCGATGTAGGTAATGCTTCGGCTGACCAAGGCAATTTTTACACCGGCGCCGGTGAGATTGGGGTCGGTTTGTTTAAGCTGATATATCCCGGCGTAATTTAGCCCCTGCGGCTGAAAACCCCCGATTGCCGACTGCTCAGCAGCAGAGATATTGACCAACAGCAATAAGCCCAAAAACCCTGTTATCAGGGCTGATAATCGAGCTTTTGTGCAAAACCAAACCACCATTTCCTCCTGGCTTGGCCATCCCTTCCGGGAACGGTCAACCGCCGAGTAAAAAGTTAATAACACAGGGACGCGGCCCAAACAGCCACCCCAGATTAGTTATTGTATCATAAACTCCGCTCATTATCAACACACCTTTAATTACGAGCAGTTCTGCAAGTTATAATTTATATTTCGGCATACTAGCACAACTAAGCCACAAAAAACGCGGATTTTTCAGCAAAAAGGGCAATCATCGCTGCAAACCTTACACCCCGCGGCGATTGCGGGAAAAAGGCGGAGATAGAAGCTGGTAATAACCGCGATTTACAGATTCAGGGAAGAGGCGGGTAAGCTCCAATAAACGGGGCATCGGTTTCGGACAGGCCGAGAAGCTTACTGATTTCAGATGGAAGCCGGGCTGCCGCTTTGGACCCCGGAAACGCCTGTAACAACTGGTAATTTCCCTGTTCGGCACTCTTGAATAAAGGCCCGCTATAACCAGCGAAATACCGGCTATTGGCGGAAAATTCCGGATGCAGTTTTTGCAAGTCCTCTAGCGAAGCGAGAGGCACCTGGCACCTGCTGCCCCCGGCGGGACTCCAGAAAATCAATGGCGAAGACGCCGTTTTTGAGCGTCGCACATACACGTTATAATCGAGTTGTTTGACCTGCGGCTTACTGAGACGTTCACACAATGCGACCGGCTGCGAGAAAGCCAAAAGTGGTCTGCTGAAATTTTCATCGGCAGTGAGCAGGTTATTTACGAAAACGTGTCCTTCACGATCGTTTATGTCGGGGCCGGTGCTGGGATGCCAGCCGAAGCGGTCACCGGCGGCAGTTCTGTCCGTGCGCCCGATACAGGCGACGCTGTTTACAAATGTATTGTTGTAAATTTGAACATTGCAGCTGTTGAGCACGAAAATCCCGTGGTCACAATTTACAAACACGTTTCCGGCGCAAATCGCTCCTTTTGAGATTTCGAAAAAGAATCCGTTATCGCTTGGCCAGAACCGCTCGTTGGAGAACGGGCTGTTAATATTGCCTACCCCCTCAACCCGGTTGTTGATAAATCGCCCGTCAACGTTGCCTACGTCATACCAGATGCCGTTCGAATTCGGCTGGTCGGTGACAAGGTTGTCCCTGCACGTAACATGGTAGCATTGATTGAATATCTTCACCCCCGCAGGAAAGTATCCGGTGATGTTCTCGATATTGTTGCGTCTGAAGATATTTCTCTCCAGCAGAACGTCGGACGAGCTAATGACGTAAATCCCTTCGGTGCTCGTGTCGCTCACCAGGCAATTTCGCATAGTCAGCTTATCGCCCCTGAGGTAAGCCGCGACGCGGGAACAGAAAGAAATGGTGCAGTTCTCAAAAGTCGAGCCCACCACGTCCTTGCCATATTTGGACTCGTCGGACAAACCCTCCGGTTCCGTTCCTTCAATTTCAATTGCGCGGTAGGCGTACTGGGTGAACGTGATTCCTCGAATCGTCGGTCCCTTGCGGTCCGAGGTCTTGCCGTGACAGCTTCCTTTTGTCCGCGTAAGAGCGATGTCTAAAGCGGTGATTTCCACTAATCGGTTTGTCGGGTCAACGCCAATGAAAACCTGCCTGTCGTTATAGTCGATGAAATAAGAATTGGCGTTAACGTCTCCTTGTGTGCCGGCCGATTGTAAAAACTTGCCGTCAACGAACACCATATCATTGTTAAAACGGTGCAGCGGGGTTCCTTTGTTCCTGTCCTGCTGCCACCAGTCCGCGGGCCTGGAGGGAAACAAACTGGCCCACGATGTTTTCCATAATCCGTTTTCGAGGCGTTCCCATTTGTCGGCAACATTGGTCCCCTTCAAAACGGGTTGCTCGTCCGCGTATGGCTGCATAGTGATTCCCTGGTTCAATTGCAGATTGCCCGTTCGATACGTTCCACCTCGCATCACGATTGCGTCGCCGGTTGCTACTCGCTCTATGGCCGACGCCAGTGTGGTGGGCCTGGCGAGCGTTTCTCCCGACTCATGGGCGTTACCATCGGGGGCGACATAGTAAATTTTACCCGCGTCTTTGGGCAAATCATAGTTTTGCCGAACCGGGCCGTAAGGTCCGCCCGAGGGAGCGGCTGTCGCGGGCAATGAACAAAATAGCAAAACAGAAAACAGAAGGCATAAGGCATAAGATATAAAACCATTTCCTGTCATTGGCCTTCCGTAATCCGTTTTCCGCCCTCTGTTTTCTGCTTGTCCGGGGTTGTTTGTCTTCATTTCATTTTCCTCGCAAGTAAGATTGTTTGGCATTTATTAACTTCAAACTATGAACTTAGTCAAATATCAAATTTTTAATGAAAAATCAAGACATTGCCCGCTAAGCAGGACGAAAAATCCTGTCGCCTGTGGCGAGGCGGGCATTTGGTCTTGCGTCTGGTGGTCTTGCGTCTTATCTGTCCGCCTACCCTGAGCAACGTCGAAGGGCTGTACGCTATACGCTGAACGCTGACCGGGATTGGGTGGTTTCTCCGCCGGGGGTTGCCGATTTTGCCAACACACTGGCAAAATCGGCGTATTCTGATAGTATATTAGCGATGAAGAACAAAAAAGAATCCTGCCCGTTTTTCCTTTCCCCTTAAATTTTTTTTGTCGCATTTTTGGGCCTGAGCCGCTCTTAATATACAGAAGCGCTTCGATGTGGAGATTTTCAGGTGCAGGCGGATTGTGAACTGATAAAAGCCGTGTTAGACGGCCAAAAAGAGGCCTTCGCGGAGCTTGTGAGTCGTTACGAGCGTCCCGTCCGGGCGATTGCTGTAAATATCCTCGGCGACCATCACAGTGTTCAGGACGCCGTCCAGGATGCGTTCGTGGCCAGCTACCAGAATCTTTATATGCTGCGTAACAGGGACTCCTTTGGCCCATGGCTGATGAAGATAGCTCAAAGGTGCGCTTTGGACTGGGCAAAGCGAAGGCTCAAAATGGCTCCGCTGGAAATGAACCCGCCAAACGAACGGCGGGCAAGTCCTGCCGCGGCAACCGAAAAACCGAATGGTCAGTTTGATGCGGAGAGCGAAGGTCTTCTGGCTGCCGTCGTCAAGCTGCCCGAGGCCGAAAGGCAGGTTGTGATGCTACGCTATTTTGCTGAACATAACGTCAAAGAAGTTGCCGAAATTGTCGGCAGGGGCATCGGCACTGTAACAAAACAACTTTCACGGGCGCACAAACGTCTGCGAAAGATATTGAAGGAGTCCTAATTATGACTGCCAAAGAACCAATAGAGAACCGGTTAGAAAAACTTGGCAGGGCAATCGGCTCTGACGAGTCGCTCGTTGCAAACGTGATGAGCCGGATTGACTCAATTAAAGTTGACCAGAAGAAATCCGCAGAATTTACGAGCAGTTCGCAGCTCAGAAGCTTCATTATGAACCGTTTCATGCGACTCGCTGCCGCGGCGGTGATTGCAGTGGGGATTATTTTCGGCGTGAAGGTTTTGATTAACGATTTGGCAAGCCCTGCGTATGCGCTGGAGCAGACACTTGAGGCGTGTAAAAATAAGCAACAGGTTCATTTCACGTTCGTCCAGAAGGATATATTGAAGAAGGCCGCATGGGTCGAATACGATACTGATGGCAACATAGCGAGAGTGCGAGTGGACGTGGGCATAGACAGCAATGGTGAGGCGAACCAGGTGATTGTCTGGCAAGGGGGACATACAAAGATATTGGATGTGCCTCAAAAAAATTTGCGATTGTTCGATGACGAGGACTACACTGCCAGGATTCTCTATTTCGTGCACAGGTATGACCCGAGACAGGCGGTTGAATACATCCAAAAAAGGGAGCAGAAAGGCGAGGTGAAAATTGGGATTGAGCAGCCCCCTGACCGGTCCAAACCAATAGTTGTGACCGTTAACTATGAACCTAACACTTTCCTTATTGATAGTAATTACCCGCCGATGCGAGAGGTTATGCTTGTTGACCAGAAAACCAAGCTTGTAACAGCCATAGAGGTTTGGGGGCCTGGAAAAGATTTTGGGCATAAAGAAGATGAATGGGCATTGCTGGGTATATACAGATATGAAGGGTACGATGAGCCGTTTGAGGACGGAATCTTTGACCTTGAAGACGAAATCGGCGAGGACGTAAACATTATTGATTTGAAGACAGTTGGTGCTGGTCGCGGTCTGGAGTTCACAGAACCTAACCTGACCGATGAACAAAAGGCCGTGGCTACAGTGCGAGCACTGTTCGAGGCACTTATAGCAAAGGACTACAATGAGGCGGTGCGGCTCTGGAGCGCCACTGACGAGGACATACCCAAGGTTCGAGAGAAACTGAAGCAATTGGAGAAAGCGAATATTAATGTTGTGGAGATAGTTTCGATAGGTGAGCCGCGGTTTCCTTACCGGGAATGGCAGCGTATGGTTGTGCCGTGTACCGTGGCAGTCGAAATAAATGGCCAGCGAGTTGAGAAAAAGCTGGAGGAAGTTTTCGTGCATCGGTGGCTGGGGCACCCTAACCGGCGGACAGCTATTATTAACCTGGATGCCCTTATTAAGTAGTTAATGGTTATAGTGGATAGGCCGGAATTGATGGCCGGGCGGGTTTGCCCGGCCTTTTTTATTGCCTGTGCCTGCCGGGTAGTTTAGCATTGTAATTATGAAGATACCGTTGACGAAATATGGCTGGCCGCAGGTGGTGTTTTATCCGGCGATGCTGCTTGTGTTTATGATTGTGCTGTACTATGGCGCAAGTTCTACGACGCCTGAATGGATGATTCAATTCGTCGAGATTGCGCTGGGCATCGTGCTTATATGGATGTTGTCGTTTTTCCGCGACCCGGAAAGGGAAGTGCCGCAAGATAAAGATATATTATTAGCGCCGGCGGACGGGACGATAGCCGATATCGAGACCGTTGACGAGCCCGACTTCATTGGAGGCAAAGCCCTGCGGGTCGGCATATTCCTGAGCATTTTCAACGTGCATCTCAATCGCAGCCCCTGCCGGGCAAAAGTCGAGAAAATCACCTACCGCGAAGGCCAGTTCCTCGACGCCAGAAACCCCGAAGCGGGCAAAGTGAACGAATCGAATGACCTTTGGCTTACGAGGACTGAATCGCCCAATGATAAGCTGATTGTACGCCAGATTAGCGGAGCGATAGCCCGGCGAATCGTATGCAGGGCAAAAGAAGGCGTGGAATTAGTTAGCGGCGAGAGATTCGGTATGATAAAATTCGGTTCGCGGACCGAGCTGTATATGCCGGCTCGCAACGGGGCCAAATGCCTTGTCAAAATTGGAGACAAAGTAAAGGCGGGTCTAACGCCGATTATAAAATTATGAGCGAATCAGGGCCGAACAAGCCAATCATTCCAAAACCGATGCGATTCAGGACCGACGCGTCAAAAGAAAGCTTCCTGCGAAGGATGCGGAGACAGCGGCTTAAATACATCACGATTCTGCCCTCATTAGTTACGATTATCAACGGCGCGTGCGGGTTTGCGGCGATTACTTTTGCCAGCCAGGCGATTACTTCAGAGACGGGACAGTGGTCATATCATCGGCTTGTCGTGCCTTATTTCGCGATGGCGGGATATATGATTCTGCTGGCGATGGTGGCGGACATGCTCGACGGACGTCTCGCGAGGATGAGCAAGAGCACGTCGAGTTTCGGCGGACAATTGGACAGCTTGTGCGATATAGTCAGCTTCGGCGTAGCGCCCGCCTTTTTGATGATAAAAATTATCGAGCACAAATTGTCGGGGCTGACGGAGATGAATCCCGTCATCATCAGCTTCCTCGAACGATTTATCTGGCTGACGGCGGCAACATACCTGAGCTGCGCGGCAATTCGGCTGGCGAGGTTCAATGTCGAAAACGAAGAGGACGAGTCGTCGCACATGAGCTTTGTCGGGCTGCCTACTCCAGCCGCGGCGGGAGTCATCGCCAGTTTAGTGATATTTCATCAGGAGACAGTACCGGATATCACAGAGCACAGTATGCTGGCAGGTGCGGTACTGGGAGAGGCAATAGTTTATTCGCTGCCGGCCCTGGCAATGGTACTGGCAGTGCTTATGGTCAGTCGAGTCAGATACGCACACGTCGTTAATCAGTACATAAGAGGCAAGAAGCCATTCGCGCATCTTATCTGGATACTGTTGTTCCTGGGACTGATAATTTGGTGCTGGCAGCTCGCATTTGTAGTGATTTTCTGCGGCTTCGCGGCAAGCGGTTTTCTAAAATGGTTTTATTGCAGGTTTTTCCACAAGGGTCAGCAGGCCCTCGACGAGTCGGCTGTTTCTGCGATTGATTAGGAAAATGCCGGCCCGCCTCGCCCGACGAGCGGGTGAGTCGAGGCGGGCTGGTGCGTTTTTTCCTTTTTCAAATCACAATTGAAAAATCAACGGCAATCTTATGGTCGATGAAAATAAAACGGGAAAATACATAGCAAAGACAATTGCGCTGCCGGCCCTGCTGGTCATTTCATTGCTGGCGGCCCGGCTGGTTATGCAATCCAAAACCGGCATTCGAATGTCGGCCCCTATTGAACTGAACCGGTCGGGATTGTCGGTTTCGATGCCCTCAGGCAACGGCTGGCAATGCAAAGAGAAATGGTCTTTCGAAGACAGCTCCTTTAATATCAGCAGCATTTTTGCCGTAAGCGGACTTAATGACAGGGCATACGCCCAGTGCCGTTACCTGCTGGCGACAGACGAGGAAACACCAACGGAGCGACTTGACCATGAATACTCCGGAAAAAAACTTGTCACGACGGGCCAATCAACGGAAGGTAACCTTACAGCAAACTGGGCGACTATAAATACCGATTCCGGGATTGAAATAATCCTGAGCGTCTGCGAGCTTGCCGACGGGCGGCAGCTTGAAATAGAAGTATTGCAGAGCGCATCTGAGCAGAACACGGCGAAAGATATTTTTGAAAAAATCTTCAAAAGCATCCGGTTCAGCGACAACGGATTACTGCGGGCAGGCGCCCGGCTAATCAGCGATATCAGGAATGAAGGGCTGGATATCGCCCGTGATAATGATTCATCGGTTTCTTTTTTCACTATAGCCGACTCTCATAACAAGATAATCGGCTTTACGATGGATGCCATGGCGTTAGTCAGGACGGACGCAAACACCACTATCAATGTCGCGGATTATTACTACCTGCGGGGGACAGTACCCGATGAGCAAGTCGGCTATTTTCGCGGCGACGCCAACCTCCGACAGTTCACCTGGCGAGTCGAAGCCAGCTCAAGAACAGGCAGAAAAGGAATCGAAATGACGGCGGACTCCGGCATCCTAGCGGTTCGCAGGTTACGGGCCGGCTCGCCGTTTGACAAGCGGACAGGCAAAGAAACAGGCGAATACGAACTCGGCGAAACAGCCGTGCCGGATATCGTTCTTGACCCGATTTTGGCGAAGGCGCTGGACATCAACGAACAATCCTTCATTATAGATATAATCAGGTCGGATGGGGCTGTGATGCCGGTTTATATCGAAAAATCGCCGCCGGCCAAAGACCGGACAGACAGCAATTCCGTCAGGTTGGAATGGCTCGACGGACGCAACTATTGGCAGCAAATTTATTACAACAGCTCAAAAAAACCGGAGAAGATAATGCTCGGACAGGAAGCCACCTATACGCTCAATGTCTCCGACACCAATGAGATAACAAAATCATTCCCCGAACGCGCCAACCTCGTCCGCGACAAAAGTCCGCTCCTCAATCGCGATGGGATTTGATTCGCACCAAAACGGCTACCTGGGCAGCGCTTTTTCGTAGGCGGCAATGGTGCGGTCCATAAACTTGTTGTACTCTTCATCCACCACGCATCGTTCCTCGTCGGCTTCGAACCACTCAACCGAACGCTGAACGCCCCGGGCAAAAGGAACCGTGGCGACAAAATCAGGAACGAGACGTTTTATTTTGGTGTTATCGAAGACGGCACAGCAGGACTTGTCGCCCAAGAGCGTGCCTGTGTGCTCGGGGTCAATTTTGGCGATAAAATCAGAGGGGATATAAACCGGCTTATGCTCTACGCCCGCGGCATCGGCTATCGCCTGGTATATCTGGTTCCAGGTAAGCGCCTCATCGGAGGTAATGTGAACGGCGTTTCCGATTGATTGAACGTTGCCCATAAGCCCGAGGAATCCTTTGGCAAAATCCGTGTTGTGCGTCATCGTCCAGAGAGTCAGGCCGTCGCCGTGGATGATTACTTTTTTGCCCTTTCGCATCCGGTCAACAATCGTCCAGGGCTTTTGCCAACTATTAATCGCCGCGGGTATCATCGTAACGCCGTATGTCAGCGACGGCCGGACGATCGTGACAGGAAAACCATTGTCGCGGTATTCATCCATCAGTCGGTCCTCGCAGGCGATTTTGTCGCGCGAGTACTGCCAGTAGGGATTGGCAAGCGGCATCGATTCAGTGATGAGCCAGTGAGTCGGCGGCTTCTGATAGGCCGATGCAGAGCTGATGAATATGTATTGGCCGACCTTGCCCCTGAAAAACTCTATGTCGGCTTCGACGTGCGTCGGCACATACGCCACCCAGTTGACAACAACATCGAAATCGTGCAGTTTTAGCAGTTCGCTCGCGGACTTCCTGTCCCTGATGTCACCTTTGATGACCTTGACGTCACTGGGAACCAGTTTTTTACTTTGGCCGCGGTTGAGCAGATAAAGGTCGATTCCCCTTTCGGCAGCCAATTGTGTTACAGCCGTGCTTATTATCCCGGTTCCACCGATGAATAAGACTTTCATTTTTTCCCTACCCCATCTCGACAACAACTTCGTTTTCTTTTTTCATTTTGGAAACAGGAATCAGGTTGCCTTCGATAGATTGATTGTTGAGGGTAATTTTCTTAACGCCTTTTTCCACGCCATTGGGATTTATTACCTTGATATTAAGCATCTTGTTGCGGAATCGGCGAACAGCGGTAAATCCCTTCCAGTCCGTGGGGATGCAGGGGTCAATGAGAAGGCCTTTGTAATCGGGACGGATGCCGAGGACATACTGCGTCGCTGCATAATACGCCCAGGAGGCAGCTCCGGTCAGCCAGGCGACGCGTGATGCGCCATAACGTGGGCTGAAAATACTGTGGGTATATTGCGAATAAACGTATGGCTCACTGCCGCGTATCTCGGCCTTATCGTTGAACGAAGCCGGCATAGAGCTGCGGAAATACTTGAACGCCCTGTCGCCGTGGCCGAGCATCGTTTCGGCCATAACCGCCCAGCCCTGCGTGTGGTTGAAAATGCCGCAGTTTTCCTTGACGCCCCTGTTGAACACAACCGAGCGGACTTCCGCACAGGGGATATTTTCGTAAGGCGGCGCGCAAAGCATAAGGCCGTAATCGGTGGCCAACTGTTTGTTGACCTGGTCCATAACCTGTTCTCCGCGTTGTTCGTCCGCGTGACCGCTGATAATACCCCAGGACTGCGTATTGAGATAAATCGAACCCTGCTTGTTTTCGTGTGAGCCGATTTTCTCGCCGGATTCCTTGTAGGCACGGACATACCATTTGCCGTCCCAGCCGAATTTATTGAGCTTTGCGTCGATTATTTCGAGCTGCTTTTTCGCCCATTTAATTTCGGCAGATTTACCGAACATCTCGCAAATCTCGATATAGGTCGTCAGGCCGTAACGCACCTGCAGGGCGACAAATACCGATGTCCCCTTTGTGCCAAGTCGAAGACAATCGTTCCAGTCAGCAAAAAGGCCGCTGGGCAGACCGTTTTTGCCTGTGCGTTTGAGATTGAACTCAATCGCCCGCCTCAGATGAGCCAGCACGGTCGCCTTGCCCTTGTCGGCGTATGGCAGGACCTTGTTATAAAAATCGATATCGCCCGTTTCCTTGACGTATGTTGGAATCGCGTTGAACAGCCACAAGCAGTCATCGGAGCGGTATTCGTCTTCCTTGGGCAGTTTTTCTTTGCCGGGCTTGTGCGTAAAGGCCATAACAATTGACATCGCGCCGCCGGTGGAACCCTGGCCGGTAATCATAAGCTCAAGACGTTTTTTCGCCTCGGCCGGGATGAGCTGCATAACGCCCATAAAATCCTGAACGGTATCGCGATAGCCAAGCCCGTCGCGTTCGCCGCTGTAAATTAAGCTGGCCATACGAGACCAGGCATAAGTAATCAGGCAGTTGAACGGGCTCCACATATTCATCATACTGTTGAACTGCGCATCGGGCGAGCAGACGCTCAATCCCTCGATACGGGTATGCCAGTATTTTTTGAGCTTTTCAAATTCTTCTTTAACTTTGGCGATATCGCCGAACTGCTTGACGGTTTTTTTGCCCTCGATAGCCGCCTTGCCGCGTCCCAACAGGACAACAAGCTCTTTCGATTGTCCCGGCTCAAGGTCGATATCTATCTGGATTGAGCCGCAGCCGTCGTCGCCAAAGGCCTTTGAGCCGGTGCATTTGCCTTTTTCGACAACCATAGGATTGGAGTAGTTGCGATACGGGGTGACGAATATGTCACGGTCGGTATCGAAGCCGACAATATCACCGCCGAGAAACGCCATAAAAGACCGGTTATCCTGCCCGGTTATGAGAACGGAGCTGCCGTAATCGATGATGCCGTCAACGAAATCCATTTTCACTATGCCGTGCGAGTATTGCTGGTTTAAAAAGTCGTGGAAACACTGCCAGGTATACGGATATTCGACGAAGGAGAACAAGCTGAGGTTTCTTTTTACGGTATCTTTATTCGTGACCCTCAAAAGCCAGCATTCGAAATGTTTGCCGAGCGGAACGAAATAAGTGGTTTCGGTTTCAATCTTCGAATACTGTGAATTGATAATCGTGTAAGCAGTGCCGTGCCTGCAGGTTGTTTTATACTGGTCCAGAGGTTTACCCACGGGCTGCCATGCGTTTGACCAATAGTCGCCCGACTGCTTGTCGCGGACATAAATATACCTGCCCGGCTGGTCGGTCGGAACGTCGTCGAAACGCAGCCGGGTAAGACGGCCCTGTGCCGCAGACATGTAAAAGCTGTAGCCGCCCGCATTATTGGTGATAATCGCGCCGTATTCCGTCGAGCCGAGATAATTCGCCCACGACCGCGGCGTATCTGGTCTTTCGATTACATATTCCTTGTTGGCATCGTCAAAATAACCGAACCTCATTTTTGCACCTCTCCATCAAAATCCGAACAGGTTAATCACAATTTAATGTTCCGCAAATTATACCGATATTGATAAAAAAAACAAAGGCCGCGATTTGAAATAAACCGCGGCCTTTTTTTCATCTGCGTAAAATCCGCAAAAGCCGTTATACCTGGCCTCGGCGTGCTTCGAGTTTAATCCTGATTTCCTCACAAATCTTCTTGGTAAGCGGTACCTGTAAAATGAAGATTATCACCAGGGCCATCCCGACAAGGGGGATAGCGGCAAGCATTATGCGAACCCAAAGAATAGTTTCAGGTGTTCCCGACTTGAGAGCGGCATCACCGCCAACCATGCTGATAATGCCCCCCGCCAAAAAATTTCCCAACGAGTTACCCAGCTTGAGAATATACGTTCCGCAGGATGTAAAAGAGCCCTCGCGTCGTTTACCGGTATTAAGCTCGTCGTAATCTATGACATCGGCACAAATTGAACCATACAGCATCCAGAGGCCGGAGGCGGTAAGCCCCATAAGACAGGAGGCGACTGTTTGCAGCCACTGGATTTTGGGGGTGTAAAGATACCAGGAGCCGGCGTAAGCCATTATGCCGATAAAGGCGGTAACAATCAGCGCATTGCGTTTGCCTACAAAATACGCGACCCTGTTGAGCACAGGAGCCCCTATAAGCCCGCCGAACATAAACGCCAAACCCATCCATAAATTCCAGTCATTGCCAATCGCCTGATTACCGCCGCAGACATAATAGACCGTCGCGATATAGCCCAGAGCGCCCAGCATACTCGTGCCAAGGTTAAAAGAGGCGCCAACCAGCAGCATAAAAAGAAACGGCCGGCAGGTAAGTGTTTCATAAAAGGCGCTTTTAAGGGAGATATGCGCCTGCGTTTTCACAACAATCTTTTCGTAATATCGCTCTTTGACACGCAGGAAGATTATTATGGCGAAGATTGCCATTACAACACCGAGGATACAGGTATATACCTGCATACCGCGAAGGACATTCTGCTTGCCCGTTCCGGGAACAAGGAACCACGCGAGATTGGTAAACCGCAGCGCGTAAAAATTGGCCACCTCGAAGACCTTCTGCATCGCGCTTCTATAGGTCATAATAGACGTGCGTTCCTCGTAATCGGGGGTAAGCTCATTAGCCAAACTGTTAAAGGGGACCGTAAACAAGCTGAAGATGGGAATGTAAATCATTGATGAAAAAATCATATACCAGAAAACAGCCGATAGCCCGAGAAATGTCTTTTCCGACCAGGAAGGCGAGACCAAAAACAATATCGGAAGCCCCAGGCCGCATAAAACGCCGGCGATTAAAATGAAGGGACGTCTGCGACCGTATTTTGTCCGGACGTTGTCAGATATCCAGCCCACAAACGGGTCGGAAAACGCGTCATAAAAGCGGATTAAAGTTAACGCCAGGCCTACCTGCCAATAGGGAACGCCCAAAAATATACTAAATACTCCGAACGCGACGGACGGGTAAAGCCAGAGCCCCCACATATCCAGCGCCGTTCCGAGACCATAGGCCATTTTAGTGAGAATCGGAATGCGGTCGCGCACCAGCTGGCCGGATTTATTTGCGGCTATTTCCTGTGCCATTTCAGCTCCTTCTTAATAAGTTATTGGCTTATTCTGATACGATTAAACTTCCGAGTTTTTCTTGATATAATCGATTAACTCATCAACCTGCGTAAACGCCAAAGCGGTGCAGGTATCGGCGGCACCGTAATAAATGGCAATTCTGCCTGTTTCGGCGTCGTAAATATTGGCACATGGGAACGTAACGTTCGGCACAAAGCCGGTTACCTCATACAATTTCTCCGGCGTGAGCAGGTAATCGCGGGTCCTGTACAGCACCTTCCAGGGTTTATCGATATCGAGTATCACCGCACCAAAGCTGTAAACGAAGCCGTTGCAGGTAAACGATACGCCGTGGTAGAGCAGCAGCCACCCTTCGGTCGTTTCAATCGGAGTCGGGCCTGCGCCGATTTTCGTGCCCTGCCACCAGCCGCTTCCGCCCCTGCTCATAACGTGTTTGTGATTGCCCCAGTAAATCAGGTCTGGGCTTTCGCTCATATAGATATCGCCGAAAGGCGTGTGAGCGCTGTCGCTGGGCCTGCTCAATAACAAATACTTGCCGTTGACTTTTCTCGGAAAAAGAACGCCGTTTCTGTTAAAGGGCATAAGCGGATTCGGCATACGAATGAATGTCTTGAAATCCGTGGTCCTGCCCAGACCGATTGACGCCCCGTGCATATCGTCACACCATACAATGTAGTAGGCATCGTCGAGCTTTAAGAATCTCGGGTCATAGCCGTAGCTGATGGGATTGGGCTTTCCTTTTTCGTTAACCCAGTCAATCGGGTCAGGCCCGATTTTCCATTTAAGGCCGTCTTTGCTTTTTCCGAAAAACAGCGTCGCGCGTCCGTTTCTCTGGTCGGCCCTGAAAACCCCGACAAACTCGCCTTTATGCGGCAGAACGGCGCTGTTGAAAATTCTCGCCGCTTTGGGTATCGGGTTCCAGTCAAGTACGGGGTTGCCGCTGTATCTCCAGACGACGTCTATGCAGCCCTTTGGTTTGTCTTCCCACGGTATGTTCGGCAGCGGTTCGCCGCCGATAATTGTCTTGCTCTTTTTCATTTTTCACCCTTTTTCACAGTTGAATTTTAAAAAACCGTTAAGCAGTCGCGGCCTCGCCGCTGGCTTTGCGCCTTTCTTCCAGCTCCGCTTTAACTTGTTTCATTGTCGTATCATCCAGTTTATAGAAGAACATAAGGATGATTAACGCAACCACTCCTATCCCGACCGGTATTACGCTCATCATCGCCTTCAAACCATTCAGAACATCTATGTTTTGTACCACATTGGCCACGAATCCTGTCGTCGCAAGAACCAGGCCCGCGAGCATACTTCCGAAAGCCCAGCCGAGCTTGTTCGACATAATTGACGCAGAAAATACAAGGCCTGTCGCCCTTCTGCCGGTTTTCCATTCGGAATAGTCAGCCGTATCGGCATACAGAACCCATAACAAAACTGAAATCGGGCCTCCGACAATCGAACCAGCGGCCTGAAAGACAAAAATCAGCATTAAATCCTCTGGTTTGAAGAAATAGAACGCGCCTGTGCAAATAAGTGCGACAATGAAAAGAATGACCGCTGCACTTTTTCTGCCAACCAGTTTGGCGAAAAATGGAACAAGTAAAACGCCTATAAGAGATAATCCCTGCCCAATCGTATTAAAAGCGGATGCCAGAGTTTCCCAGCCGAATTTATGAGTCCCCTCGAATAAGACAACGGCCGGTTTTCCAAAAATCCCGTAAACCGGGTTGACGATATATTTTAACAGGAAGTTAAAAACCTGTGCCAGCAATGGACTTTCCTGTTCTCCGACGTAATATTTGAAGTAGTGAGTAGTTACGCTTAAACGAATGCATACGAATAATATGAAAAGAATCGTAACAGCAAATAAAAATATCCAGGGAACGTTTTTTGACAAGTCCTTCAAATCATTTGCTATGGATGTTTTTTCTTTAGCAATCGGCTGGATGCGTTCGTGTGTTGAAAGGAAGGTTATAAGAAAAAAGACAACAGCGGCAATTGCGTAAATGGTCATTGTCATTTGCCAGCCCTTTTGTACGCTGCTCTGCCCGAAATGAGCCGCAAATGGCAAAACTGTCATCGAAACGATTATACCCGCCAGATATGCGCCTATAAATTTAAACGAAGAAGCGCTTGTCCTCTCAATGGGGTCACCGCTGATTACGCCAAGCAATGCCGTATATGGAATGTTGACTGTAGAATAGAGGAACATAAAAACGATAAACGTGATATAGGCGTAAACAACTTTCACTAGGTATGCAAACTCAGGCGTTGTAAACGCGAGAACCGCTGAGACAGCTAATGGAACAGCCCCGAATAATATATAAGGCCTGAATTTACCCCACCGGCTTTTGGTGCGGTCCGCCGTCATTCCGATTACCACGTCAAAAAAGGCATCCAGCACCCTCGACACGAAAAACATTATTCCGGCGGCAGCGGGCGCCAGGCCAAATATGTCTGTATAAAAGAAAAGCAGCTGCTGCATAATCGTCGCCCAAAACAGGCATGACGCCAAATCGCCAAAACCGTAGAACGCTCTTTCGTGTAATGAAACTTTCTGCGTTTCGCTGCTCATAAACTCCTCTCTCATTAAACCATTTGGCTATTAACCAATTCCAACATTTTGACGCAATATGTTAACGGGGCTTTTCGGCCTTTGCAAACCTTTTTCTCTACAGTTTTAGAGGCGGATTGCTATTGACGAAACGGCTTAAAATGGGTAACTTTGTGCTCTTTGCGAACGGTTAAACTTGAGAAGCAGCAATTTGCTCAAAGAAAGGAAATACAATGTTCACAACAATAGCAGGCGTAAAGGCAAGAGAGATATTAGACAGCCGGGGCAACCCCACTGTTGAAGTTGATGTTATGCTTGAAGACGGCTCATTCGGAAGGGCCGCCGTGCCCTCGGGCGCAAGCACCGGCGCTCACGAGGCCGTTGAATTGCGCGACACCAATAACAAGCGATATATGGGCAAAGGAACACTCGGCGCAGTTAAAAACGTAAATGACAAAATCGCCCCAAAAGTCATCGGTATGGACGCCACCTTACAGGAGGACGTTGACCGGCTGATGATAGACCTCGACGGCACACCGAACAAAGGCAAATTCGGCGCAAACGCGATACTGGGCGTATCGTTAGCCGTAGCCAAAGCGGCTGCCGCGTCCGCATGCCTACCCCTGTATCGTTATCTCGGCGGATGCAATGCGAATATATTGCCCGTCCCGATGATGAACATTCTCAACGGCGGCAAACACGCAGATAACAACGTCGATTTCCAGGAATTTATGGTTATGCCCATTGGCGCACCCACTTTTGCGGAGGCGTTACGTTACGGCGCCGAGACATTCCACGCCCTTAAATCAATTCTGAAGAAGAAGGGCTATGCGACAAGCGTCGGCGACGAGGGCGGCTTTGCTCCGAATCTTAAAAGCAACGATGAGGCCTGCGAAGTAATCGTTTCAGCGATTGAAGCAGCCGGATATAAGCCGGGAAAAGATATCGCCATTGCGTTAGACCCGGCGGCAAGCTCGTTTTATGAAAACGGTAAATATAACCTGGCAAAATCCGGGCAGGGCAAGAAAACCAGCTCTCAAATGACTCAACTGTATAAAGCGTGGATTGAAAAATATCCCATTGTTTCTATTGAAGACGGCCTTGATGAAAATGACTGGGACGGATTCAAGGAGCATACCGTGGTTCTCGGCAAAAAGATTCAAATCGTCGGTGACGATCTTTATGTCACAAATACGAAGTTTATTAAAAGAGGCCTTGAGGAAAAGGCGACCAACGCGGTACTTATTAAACTAAACCAGATTGGCACCATAACCGAGACCGTCGAGGCAATTGAGCTATGCCGAAAAGCGGGCTGGGGTTATGTAATTTCTCACCGTTCCGGCGAAACCGAGGACACTTTTATGGCTGATTTTGCCGTCGCTATGGGCGGCGGACAAATCAAGACGGGTTCGGCCTGCAGAAGCGAAAGAATCTGCAAGTATAACCAACTGCTGAGAATCGAAGAGGAGCTTGGCAAATCAGCCAGGTTCGCCGGCTTTATGCTGAAAAAAAGCTAAAATAAACTCAGGAAACCAACGGCAGGTGTGACGATAATACAAATGGGTAACACCTGCCATTTTTATTGCTATGCAAAACGAACGAGTTATTCGAATCGCTGCTTTTGTAGTGTTCTTCAGCGTCGGTGCAGCCGTATTGTCGGCGACGACGCTGTGCGATGATTTGCTCGAATATTATTACTACAAGGGTTTGCTCGCCCAGGCCGAAAGCCACCTCAAAAAACTCGATTCCCTCAACGCCGATTACGATACCCTGCTTGCCCAGCTTGAAGGCAACCCCAAAGAGCTTGCACGTCTCGCCCCTGCTACGCTCGGCATTGAGGCCAACGAGCCAAATACCGCGTACCCCCGCGCGACTGTCGGCAAACTCGCTGCCGCGAGGCGAGCTTTAGCCGAAGAGCCAAACCAAACTACAATCACACAGGGTGTCCCGCCGTGGCTTTGCCTTTCCTGTCAGTGGCCTCGCAGGCACATCCTGTTTATATCCGGCGCGACCTTGGTGCTGATTTCCTTCGTTTTCTTCGGCCCGACAAGGGGCCCATCCCACACAATGACGGTAAAATCCAATCCCCCCGAATCACCCAAGCCGCCTGCCTCGGCGCAGCCCCTCAAGGGCGAAGACGGGCCCGAAACTCAGCAAACCATACAATAAAATTACAGCGTTCCTTTTTGCCGGAGCACATTCTGAATCTGCTCGGCCAGGCGGTCTCGCTCGATTGATAAAGCAAGCTGGTCGGTCGCCATCTCCAGGATTTGCCGCTGGTCCGGCGCATTAAATTTGCCCGGTTCACCGGACTTTAAACCCAAAACACCAACAGCCCCTCGCGGACAGGTCATCGGCACGTATATGGCATTAGCGTCCGGCAGCGTATCGGTTCCGGCGCCTGCTATCTGGTTATGCTCATATACCCACTGGGCAACGGCAATTTCTTTTTCCATACCGGCGAAACTGCTGGGTCGGCTGACCGCCGCTTTCAGCCGGCCTGCTTCATCGGGCAAAAATATCGCAACCTCGCTGGTTAAACTCTCCGATAATAACTCCTGGGCGACGGCCACGAGCTGATGCGTCCCCGCGGTGGCGGCCAGTTTCCTGCTTAAACGATACAGCGCCTCGGTGCGCCATTGCCGCTGACGCAGCGTCTCCACCTGCCTGCGAACCCGAAACGCCAGCGTGCTAATCAGAATCGCAATGGTCAGCATAACGGCAAATGTAATAAAATACTGGGTGTCGGTGACATTGAAACTATAATAGGGCGGCACGAGGAAGAAATCGAACGCCAGCACGCCGGCAACTGACGCCAAAATACCGGGTCCGAGTCCGTATCTTGTGGTTACAAACAGTACGCCAAGAATAAACACCATTGCCTGGTTTGTTTCGTTAAGTCCCGCCCTGCTCATCAGCTCGGCAATAACAGTGCTGATTGCAGTAATCACGATTGTCTTGACGAAAGACAGGTAACTAATTTTACGCCGACTTACAAGATGTTGGGCCTTGTTTTCGTCAGCGGGGTCTTTTTGGCCTCTAATCACATATACATCTATGTCGCCGCTATGACGTAACACTTTACTTATGATGGAACTGCCCATTAATTCACGCCATCGCGATTCGCCGGTCTTGCCGATGATGATTTTCGTCACACTTTTGGACTGGGCATACTTTACAATCTCCTCGGCCATATCTTCCCCGCCGAGCGTAACGGTTTCTGCGCCCAACTGCTCAGCCAAATTAAGGTTGCGGGCGAGTTTCTGGCGAGCGGCATCGTTCATAAAACGACCCATGTCCACATAGGCCGCTATCCAGGGCGCACGCAGCGCCATTGCCATCCGCCTGGCAGCCCGAATTAATCTCGCCGACGTCGGACTGGGACCTATACAAACAAGCAATCGCTCCCTGGTCGCCCCCACCTGGACACCTCCCGATGTCTGGGCTTGCGCGCTCAAATGGTCGGCAGTTCTTCGCATAGCCAGCTCACGCAGGGCAGTCAGATTGGGCAGTTTGAAAAACTTCAGCATGGCCCGCTCGGCATCAGCAGGGAAATATATCTTGCCCTCTTCGAAACGCTGCAGCAAATCTTCCGGCGGCAGGTCCACCAGCTCAACCTCATCGGCATTGTCAAAAACAGTATCAGGAACCGTCTCACGAACCGCGATACCGGAAATCTTCGCCACAATATCGTTCAAACTCTCTAAATGCTGAACGTTCAGCGTGGTATAGACGCTGATGCCGGCGTCTAATAATTCTTCCACATCCTGCCATCGCTTTGTATGTCGCATGCCGGGGGCGTTGCTATGGGCAAACTCATCGACAATTATCGCCGCCGGCTTGCGAGCCAGCGCAGCATCGAGGTCGAACTCCTTCAACTTTATGCCTTTGTATTCCACCTCTTTGGGCGGAAGAATCTCCACCCCCAGCATAAGCATCTCGGTCTCAGGTCGCGCGTGCGGCTGAACGTACCCGATAACAATATCCACACCTGCACTCGCCTGCTCCCTTGCGGCCTCCAGCATCGAATAGGTCTTGCCGACACCCGCCGCATAGCCGAAAAATATCTTCAGCCGGCCGCCGGCCTTCGCCTTTTCCTCTTCGCGGATTTGGTCGAGCAGCTCATCAGGATTTGGTCGCTGGTTATCCATTCGCTATCTGCCTGTTTTGTACGTCGTCGGCGCAACATTGTCCAAAGCTTCATGATACCGCCTGGAGTTATACCATGCAACAAAACACGCTGTTTCTTTAACTACTTATTTTACAGTGAATCTTTTTCGGGGTTGTCGAGGCCGAGTTTCTTTTCGAGAAGTTTGATAGACTGCAAAATGATATAGGTCTCATCGTTTGTTTTTATGTCGGAAGCGATGCCTGCTTTTCTCAATAGTTCGGTTATTCTCTTCGATAAGTAGGAGACAGCATTAGAGACATAAAAGGGGAAATACCAGAAATAGCCAAATGCTAAAATGGCGCACAATGCGGCTGTTACGGACATATGGGTTTTTACGTTAGCGGACTGCTGTTTTGTTATCAGATTTTTTCGGACAACGGCCTCCATGTTAAGGTCATCGATGCTGAGGATGGATTGTTTGAGCTTTTCATAACAAGGCAGGACTTCGTTAAAATACATTGAAGTAGTGCCTAAACCGTTTTTGACCTTATCGCAGAGGTTCATATAAACAGCATAATCGCGATTGAGCGTGTCAACGTAATCTTTTTCGTGAATCTCCGTTATGTTGTTATTTTCGGCTTTGAGGTTTTTTTCAAAATCGGTTCTGCTGGTTTCGAAAAGATGGGAATAATAATCGGATAATTTTTTGCTGTCGCCGGGATTGAAGATAGTGCTGCTGATGGAAGTCCTGGTGTCGTCGAGGGCGGAGAGCATATTTTTTGAATAGACAATGGAATCGTAATTGTTTTTGAGAATACTGTCAGCTTCTTCGGACAGTTTGTCAACGTAATAAGAGCAGAAAAATGCAAGGGCAAAAATGATAGCGAACAGAAACCCCAGGCCAATTGAAAGCTTTGTTTTAAGTACCATAACGCCTCCAAAATTCAATTAAATCAAATCGTTATTTGTCTATTTGTTCTTAAGGTTATCCAGGGCAATATTAAGCTCCAGCACATTGACTCGTGGTTCGCCCAGAATGCCAAGCTGCCTGCTTTTGGTCAATTTAACTACAAGCTCCCTGATTTTGGTTTCATCAAGATTTCTCGCCTTTGCGACGCGTGAAACCTGATATTCCGCCGCCGCAGGGCTTATGTCCGGGTCAAGGCCGCTGGCGGAAGCCGTTACCAAATCAACCGGAACTAACGGCTTACTCGCGACATCCGCGGCCTTCAATTGCGTAATCCTCGCCTTGACGTTTTCGGTCAAAGCCGGATTAAGCGGCCCCAGATTAGAGCCGGAAGAATTGGCGGCGTTATAAGGCATAGGCGACGTCGCGGATGGTCTCGTCCAGAAATACTTCGGACTGCTGAACGGCTGCCCGATAAGTGAAGACCCGACAGTTTTACCGTTATTGACAATCAAGCTGCCATTGGCCTGACGCGGGAATACCAATTGAGCAACACCGGTTACAATCAACGGGTAAATGACGCCCGTAATCACAGTAAATACAACTATACAGGCAACCGCTTGTCGCAGGATACGAATCATATTCTCACCTTCATCATTATAATCACACTAAATGTAAAACTACCAGCATCATATCAATCAATTTAATTCCGATAAACGGCACAATCAGTCCGCCGACGCCGTAAATGAGCAGGTTCTTTCTCAGCAGCTGCGTCGCAGGCATCGGGCAATACTTCACCCCCTTCAGCGCGAGCGGAATCAAAAAGACGATAATTATCGCATTAAAAATCACGGCAGACAAAATAGCGCTATTGGGCGTTGCAAGGGCCATCACGTTGAGCGTATTAAGCGACGGGTAGGTCAGGGCAAACGCCGCCGGTATGATTGCGAAATACTTGGCAACGTCGTTGGCAATTGAAAAAGTCGTCAGCGCTCCGCGGGTCATCAGCGTTTGCTTGCCTATTTGCACGATATCGAGCAGCTTGGTCGGGTTGGAATCCAGGTCAACCATATTGCCCGCCTCTTTGGCCGCCTGCGTGCCCGTATTCATCGCTACCGCCACGTCTGCCTGGGCCAGCGCCGGTGCGTCGTTTGTTCCGTCGCCCGTCATCGCCACTAAATGTCCCTGTGCCTGGTATCTTCGAATTAGTTCAAGTTTCGCCTCCGGCGTGGCCTCCGCTAAAAAGTCGTCTACGCCCGCCTCAGCGGCAATCGCGGCCGCGGTCATCGGGTTATCGCCGGTAATCATCACAGTTTTGATGCCCATCCTGCGCAAATCGCTAAATCGTTCCCTGATGCCGCCTTTGACAATGTCTTTTAGATGAATAACCCCAAGCGCCTTTGCCCCGTCTGCCACAACCAAAGGCGTGCCTCCGTCTTTGGCAATCTTCTGGCTAATCTGCCGAATTTTATCAGGAATCGCCCTGCCGTGACTTTTAACGAATTTTTCAATCGCGTCCACCGCGCCCTTGCGAATATGCCTGCTGTCGAGGTCAACCCCGCTCATTCGCGTCTGGGCGGAAAAAGGAACGAACTTGGCGCCTAATTTTTCTATGTCTCTTCCCCGCAGGTTGTATCGCTGCTTTGCGAGCACAACAATGCTCCTGCCCTCCGGGGTTTCATCCGCCAACGACGCAAGCTGGGCGGCGTCAGCCAAATCCTCCATCGACACACCGTCCGCGGCGATAAATTCCGTTGCCTGACGGTTACCCAATGTGATAGTTCCTGTTTTGTCTAACAGCAGCACATCCACGTCGCCCGCCGCCTCTACCGCCCGGCCCGACATTGCCACAACGTTGGCCTGACTTAGCCGGCTCATCCCCGCTATTCCAATCGCAGAAAGTAATGCCCCTATCGTCGTCGGCGCAAGGCAAACCAGCAACGCCACCAAAACGGTAATCGTTACAACCTCGCCCTGATGCGCCTGCAGAACGCTGTAATACGAAAAAGGAAGCAAAGTCGCCGTAACCACAAGGAAAACGATGGTCAATGCCGCTAACAAAATTGTAAGGGCGATTTCGTTGGGTGTCTTTTGACGCTTGGCGCCTTCGACCATCGCTATCATACGGTCGAGGAAGGTATTGCCCGATTCTGCGGTAACACGGATAACTAACCAGTCCGAAAGAACGCGTGTCCCGCCCGTAACGGCTGACCTGTCTCCGCCGCTTTCACGAATGACCGGCGCGCTTTCACCTGTAACCGCGCTTTCATCCACCGACGCCACACCTTCTATAACTTCTCCGTCAATCGGGATATAGTCGCCGGCTTCCACCAGAACCACGTCGCCCTTCTTTAACAGGGACGCCAAAACCATCTCCAAAGAAGAGTCACGCCGGGGATTACTGAGCTTTTTGGCGACCAGGTCTCTACGGGCTTTTCTCAGTGAGTCCGCCTGCGCCCTGCCGTGTCCTTCGGCCATCGCCTCGGCGAAATTGGCAAACAACACCGTAAACCATAACCAAAGTGAAATGCCGAGAATAAACCAGGGGCCTGCCTCGCCTTTACCGAAAATGGCCTGGACGAACAGGACGCTGGTCAGAACGCTACCGACGAGCACCACGAACATCACGGGATTGCGGAATTGTCTGCGCGGACTAAGCTTGCGGAACGAATCCAGGACAGCAGGCCGAACTATTGCCCAGTCAAACAACTTGGTTTTTTTTGCATTCTCATTCATAATTATCTGCCAATCATCATCAAATGTTCAACTATTGGTCCCAAAGCCAGGGCCGGTATAAAGCTTAACGCACCCACTACAATGACCACGCTAATCAGCAGGACGACAAACATCGGGCCAGACGTACTTAGCGTGCCCGCGCTGGTGGGGATAAACTTCTTGGCCGCCAGTGACCCGGCGATTGCCAGCATAAGGATTTTGAACAGGTATCGCCCGCCAAGCATAGCGATGGCGAGAGTGTAATTATAAAATGGCGTGTTACAGTTAATACCGGCAAATGCGCTGCCGTTATTGTTCGTTGCCGACGAATAGCCATAGAGAATTTCGCTGAAACCGTGAGGGCCGGGATTGAACGCACCCGCCTGTCCCGCTTTTGTCGCCACGGCCACCGCCGTGCCGACCAACGCCAGAAATATCGGCAATAGTATTACCAGCGATGCCATCTTCATTTCATAACTTTCGATTTTTTTGCCTAAGTATTCGGGCGTTCTGCCGACCATTAACCCGGCGATGAATACCGCCAGAATCGCAAAAGCCAGCATACCGTAAAGCCCCGAGCCGACGCCGCCGAAAATTACCTCTCCAAGCTGTATCAGCCACATCGGGACCATTCCGCCCAAAGGCGTATAAGAATCGTGCATCGAATTTACCGCCCCGCAGGATGTCCCCGTTGTCGTCGTGGCAAACAGGGCGGAATTGAAGATACCGAAGCGGACTTCTTTACCCTCCATATTGCCTCCGCTTTGCGTCGCACTGGCTCGCAGGTCTGCGCCCGCTGATGCTAATTGCGGCGTCCCTTTTTGCTCAGACCAGCAGCACAGGGCCAGCAGGCAGATGAATATAATTACCATTGAGGCCAGTATCGCCCAGCCCTGCTTTGTGTCACCCGCCATTTTGCCGAATGTGTAGCAAAGCGCCCCCGGAATCAAAAGTATCGCCAGCATCTCAAGAAAATTAGATAAAGGCGTAGGGTTTTCAAGAGGATGAGCGGAATTGGCGTTAAAGAATCCGCCGCCATTGGTGCCTAAGTGCTTGATGGCAATCTGCGAAGCCGCAGGCCCCACCGCGATTGTCTGCTCAGCGACACTATTGCCGTCGGCCATTGTTACCGGCTCAACAAGCGTCGCCGTCGGATATGGCTTGAACGTTTGCACTACGCCCTGCGACGCAAGCAGGATTGCCAAAACAATCGACAAAGGAATAAGGATATAAATGAGCGAACGGGTCAAATCGACCCAGAAGTTGCCGATTGTCTGGCTGTTTCGGCGAACAAATCCCCGTATTAGCGCGACCAGCACCGCCATACCGCTTGCCGCGGACACAAAATTCTGCACCGCCAAACCGAGCATCTGGGTCAGGTAGCTCATCGTGCTTTCGCCGCCGTATGCCTGCCAGTTGGTATTGGTAATAAAACTGACAGCCGTATTGAATGCCAGGTCTGGAGCAACAGCCGGAAAATGCTGCGGGTTCAAAGGCAAAAAACCCTGCAATCGCATCAAGGCATACAAAACGACGAAACCGGCCGCGTTAAAAGCAATCATCGCGACGGTATATCTCTTCCAGCCCATTTCATTGGCAGGATTAACCCCGCAGAGCCGATAAATCGCTCGCTCGACAGGCCCCAGTATCCGGTCCAGGCCGCAGGGTTTGTTTTCATATACGCGAGACACATACCAGCCCAGCGGCTTGACCAATATCAAAACCACGGACAGGAAAAGAACAATTTGTATTATCCCGTAAGTCATCAGAATTTCTCCGCCAACAAAACCGCCACGACAAGATAAATCATAAGCAGTACCGTTATAATCCCGCTAACCCAATACGCCCAAATCATAATATACTCCCTTGTTTTTGGCGCGGACTTTTCCCGCAAATAATTTTCGCCGAGATGTCTGTTTTGAGGCAGGTTAGACCAAATGCGCAACAAACCAGAAACCTACCCTGGCTTGTCCCTTCTTTAACGCCTACGAGGTTAGCTGTCGGGCTCAGACAGAAGTACCTTAATCGATTTTACTCGATATTCGCCCCAAGGCCTTTCGGCCGACATTGGGTCCCCCGTTTTCTTCTGGCTTAGCCATCCCTTACGGGACTGCCCTGCAACAGACAAACAGCAAAGAAGAAACTCGGCTACATAAACTCAGTATCATACGTTCGGGTTTGGCTCGGTTCAAGAAAATTCCGGAATTTTGTGAATGATAAGTAGTATTAGACAACACTTATGATTTTGCTAATTTTGTAAAAAACCCTCATTATTACGCCGAAAATGATACTTGCCCCCAAAGCGCAGCGACCTGTCCGGCATAGCTCATAGTGAAGGAGGATGCCGGGAATCCATTCCCCCGCTACCCATTCCCCACTGTCCGCTGAACGCTGTACGCTAATTTACGTTATCGGGCATTATGCGAGATATATTTTGCAACTGCACAAACAACCAGTATTACGCCGAACACAGTGACCACGGAAGCCCCTGTGGGTAAATCCCATCGTGCTGAGGCGTATAGCCCAAAGACACTTGCAAGAAATCCCAAACTCCAGCCGATTATCAAACGCGAGGTTACACTTCTGACGAAAAACATTGCGCACACCGCAGGAACCACCAAGTAACTGAAGACCAGCAGCACGCCCGCTACACGCACCGAGCTTGTTACGACAAAACCAAAGGTAACGTAGAAAATAAAATCCCAGAAACGAATCCGCATACCGCTCTGTTTGGCCTCGCGTGGATTCATGGAGATTATCAGAAATTTTTTTCTTAACATAAAATGCAATAATCCCACGGCCAGATATATCACCGAAATTTTTAATATCTGAGGCCACGTTACAAAAAGAATGCTCCCGACCAGCATATCCTTTATCGCCTCTTCGCCGTGGGGGGCCTTGTCGAGAACAAGAATTGCTACGGCGGAGCTTACGGCATACACAATCCCGATGATTGCTTCCTGTGGGACGGATTCATCACGAACCCGTCCCACAGCGAACAACCCCGCGCCAACAAAGGTAAAGCCAAGGGCAATCAGATACGCCTCTGTGCTGTGCAACTCGTATCCGGCCAATAACGCTACTGTGCTGCCAAGCGCCGCCACTTGCGCCAAAGCCAAATCCACGAATATCACGCCACGAGATACGATGTGAATACCCAGGTAGCAGTGTATCCCCGTAAGTATCAGGCACGCCACGAAAGGCAATAACAGCAATTCAATCATCCCATTCATTTTGATACCTCGCTTAATGCGTCGCTCAACCGGTTAACTACATTGTCCAGCATCGCTATATAATCTTTAACCTGCTCATTAACGGCGTTGGGAACAACGACCACTTTTGCATCGGCCTTTTTCGCCACTGCCTCCGCGTCATCACGGTTATAAAACGGCTCCATTAAAATGACCCCGGCCTTTTCCGATTTCATTGTGTTTATCACTTCGAGGATATGCCCCGGTCCCGGCGGTATCCCCGGCTTTGGCTCAAGCTCCGCGACCACGTCAAGATTGAATCGATTGGCGAAATAAGGCCAACTGCGATGATAGGTAACAATTTTCGAATGTTCAAACGGCTTTAGTTTGGCAACCCATCCGGTCATAGCGTTATCCAGCTTTGAAAGAAACGCCGCCAGATTACGGTCGTAATCTCCCGCGTGACCAGGGTCAAGCTGTTTGAGGCGTTGGCAGATGTTTTTCGCTATTATTTTGCCGTTATAAGGATCGAGCCAGTAATGGGGATTGCCCATAGGATGAACGTCACCCATAGAGCGGTCCACCTTGCCGGTGGGAAGTTCGAGTTTCAAAATTCCTTCGGAAGCGTCCAAATGGCCCGGCGCATTGATTTGTATTCGCGGATTACGTGAGCCCTGAAGAATCAAACCTTCATAACCGATTTCCAATTCCAGGCCCACTCGTATCCAAAGGTCTGCTTTCCTGGCCTTCATCATATAACTTGGTTTGGCCTGAATAAAATGCGGGTCTTCATCGCCGGAACCGATTGAAGTAACCGATACATGTTCGCCGCCGACCGACTCTGCTATTGACGCAAAGGTTGGGGTAGTTGTTACAACATTTAATTTGTCCGCACCCAAACACAGGCAGTTGGGTAAAATAAGCAAAATGCCCAAAATGCAGCAGGTTAGAATCGTTCTTTTAACTATGTTCAAATTCATAATTTATCTCCTTTTCATTAGTATTGATGTGCCGGATGCAGCCCGATTAGGAAGTCCGCCTGAAGCCATATCTCATTTCTGTTTACATTGCCCGCGAAATTCTCACCGTCGGTATGCTCGAACTGCACGCGCCAGAACATAAATTCGCTCTGGTGAAACGTCAGACCAGTTGTATAAGAATTTTCGTGCAAACTGCTGCTATCGGGAAACTGTGTATAATCGTATCGTCCGAATACGCTCCATTCCCTGTTAAACTGGTATTCCAGCGAGCTGTACATCCCGTGTGAGTTCACCGTGTCCCCGGACCCTTCTTCCTTCTGACTGAACAGAATTTCGTTCATCCACGTCAGCGATTTGTAAAGGCCATATTGTGGGTCCCGCCATTTGTAGGTCAAATCCAGCCCTTCCACGTTTGTCCGGTGTCCTCCGCCGGTGTTTGCATCATTGTCGCCTGTGGCGAAACTGCCGCCGAGTTCAATGCTGGATGCTCTGTCTATGTCAAAGAAATTCTTCAGGTGCGTAACATACATCAGGTCATGGGCCTGGTCTCCGGCAAAACTCGCTTCGTTACCGTTATTTTGCACGTCAAACGTAAGCTGTATATAATTGTCCCACGGATTGGGCACTAACCATGAAAGCTCCGCGCCGCCGTCGTTTAATCCTTCGTCGCCGAAGAATTTTCTGATTACGTTGGGCTTGTCAACCCAGGGCATCGCGTGGGTATGAAACATATTGGCTTTTCCGAAAACCGAGTAGAATTTGCCGAACCTTGCCTGTAGGTCGTATGGCAGGTCGGTGTATGTGAAATATCCTTCTTCGATATCAGGTGTATATTCCCCGTTATCCTGTCTCTCTATGCTTAGAATCAAATCTGCTCGCCCGTATGGGTCAACAGGATTGGAAAACCCGAACTCAACTTCCCTGAGCTGGACCTTCGCGGTCTTGCTGGCTGCGATAGTATCAGGCGTTTCGCCTCTGGGCGTCGGCCCTCCGTGAAAAATAAAGTCGCCTATCGCCGAAATATCAGGATTAAAACTCTGATAGCCCGATGAGGCCTTGGCCTGCGGTTTTTCAATATACCCGGCGGTCGCCGTCGGGGGCTGATTTGTCTCAATCGGCTTTGTTTCGGTAGCGACTTTGGCCTGACCCTGCTTCAAAAGTTCGATTTCCTCCCTGAGCAATTTTATCTCTTCGGTGTGCCTTTCATTTGCGTCTTTCATTTGCTGTTGAAGCTCAGTTACCTGCTGCCGGAGGGATTGCATATCGGTGTTGGCTGCATCGCCTTGTTCTGCTCGGCCTGCGCCGGCAAATAACATGATTGTTAAAAAATAAAAACCATACTTGATGGCTCGTATATTCATTTGTCTGTCTCCGTAAATCCATTGGATAATAGAAAGTTCCCGCTGCTGCCCGATAATGGTTTTGGCGGGAAAAATAAATGTGGTATTAACCTGGATTAGGAGACAACCGGCGGGGCACGCGGGCCTAAGAGACCCGGTATTGAAATCGCGTGCGCGACTTCGATATGAAATATCAAACTATGTTCGCAAACAGGATACTGACTAATCGCTGTTTGTTCTTCGACCGTTGTACTATGGGGCAGCGAAAGCAACTGCTGGCAAACAGGGCATTCGTGCGAATCGTGCCCGGTGTGATGCTCTTCACATGAAAGATGTATAAACAGCAGGGCCTGTGTCGCAAGCAGCGAGAAGAGTAGCGTCGCCGTCAATATCAGTATCGTTCTCGCTGTTTTGTTCATTACAGATATTCCTATGCGCACTACGGACACAAACATTCTAATCACACCTGCTGCCGCTGTATTATAAAACCAACCGGCGTGTTTGTCGCCATAGAAATCGACGCGTCGTGCATATAATTTGTCTTTCCGCAGCCAGTGCAGACAAAGTGCGGATGACACTGATGCTCGGTGCATTTGTCCGCCATTTCAAAATGCTTATTTCCCTCTGCGTTCTCTGCGCTCTCAGCGGTAAAAAATCCCCAAAAACCCCATTCCTAAAATTACGCATTTTTTCAATCTTAAAAAATCCGCAACTATTCGTTTTCGATAGGAGTTACGGGGTCAATGATGAGCCAGCAGAACGTGCCGAGGAAATACGCGCCAGCGGCCGTATAAATAACGACGTTCCAGTCGCGATTCGTCCAGGCGAGAATATAGCCGATGACGATTGCGGCAAGCCCCCCGCCGAAATTGCCCATCATATTCATACTGCCGGAAAGAGTACCGGCGAATTTCCCGCCTATATCCATACACGCGCCCCAGCTTGTCGGCATAACCAAATCATTGCAGAAACTCGCAAAACCCATAGCGAGAATGGCAAGGAACGGGTCTTTTATCATTACCGAGGAAACCAGCAGGATAGATGCTCCGAGAAACCCTGTGCCGGCTAATAATCGTCTCGATACCTTAACACTGCCAATTCGGCTGGCTAAAGGAGCAGCGATTGTTCCGCAGAACAGCGAACCGAGGCCGCCGAAAAACAGGGGTACACCCGCCAGGAGCGCCTTTACAAATTGCGGATGCCTGACCAGCCAGGGCGCCTGGCGAATCAGCGGGTGCTGCGCGAGGTCGAATCCCCATGTTTCCTGCAGAAACGTCGGCAGCCATGTTATATAAAACACCGCGCCGAAATTAAGGCAAAAAAACTGAAACCACAACAGCCAGACCGTCTTTGACGCCAGAAGTTTTCCCCACGGTATTTTTTCGTGCCCGAGGACAACATCCTGCTGCGGCGGTATTATCGCCAGCTCGGCTTCGTTAATACTTTTTTTATCGTGGGGATTATCACGGAACCAGATAAAAAAGAAAATCGCCCATATTATGCCCAGCAGGCCGAACAGTCCGAAGGTGTGACGCCAGGATACATATTCCAAAACAATTACCACTAATAAAGGCGTGAATGCCCCGCCCCATCGGGCACTAAGCCACATTATGCCCTGTGCGCGAATCCTTTCTGCTTTAGGAAGCCAGACGGTAAACGCCTTGGTCAGATTCGGAAAGCACCCGGCCTCACCGGCGCCGAACATAGCGCGGGTAACCAGAAGGGAAACCCAATTAAAGACCCAGCCCGTCGCAGCCGTGAAAAACGACCACCACATAACCACCCGCATCAGCACTTTGCGTGCGCCGATACGGTCGCCGAGCCAGCCGCTGGGAATCTCAAAGAGGGCATACGCCCAGAAAAATACGGAAAACGCCCACCCCATCTGTTTGGTAGAAAAGCCGAGGTCTTTGGTCATCAGCGGCGCTGCCTGCGAAATGCAGACCCGGTCAACATAGGTAATGACGGACAACGCAACGGCAAACACAATGACCCAGTAGCGGACACGTGTAGGACATGTCCCCGAACCATTCATAAGCTTTTTGTCGTTGGAATCCATATAAACGTAATGATTACTTTGGCGGTTCGACTTTGCTCACCACGGGCGGCAAAACGGCTTCGAGCAGCGGCTTGCGGAAGGTCCTGGCCTTCTGGTCATACAAACCGAATTCGTTTGCGCAAAATTCCCAGTAATCGAAGCTCATTCCCCGTTCGATTGCGGCATCTGCCATAAACTTCGTCCAGCGTGCGCGGGAATCCATATCCGCTTTTTCGTATGCGCCGAACTCGCCCAGGTTAATCGGGCGGTTGTTTTTCTTGCCCCAGTCGGCAGCGTAATCCAAATCCCTGATTATTTCCTGCTTTTCATCCTCGGTGCCTGTCCATTTTGTGCCAAGCCAGTCGTTTGGGTCTCCCCTGCTCAGCCAGGCCGCACCCTGATGAGTGAAAGTCAGCGGGAAGTAATCGTGAATAGTAACGATGATGTTGCGGTCTTCTTTGGGAATATCGAGCAGCGCAAGATAATGAATCTGGTTATAGTGCGCCGAGCCGATGACAAGGGTCCTGTTCGGATTGGATTGCCTCACGACCGCAAGCGCCTCTTTCAATTGCTCATTCCATGGGTCTGCTCTTAATTCTTTTTGCGGCTCATTCAGCAATTCAAAAACAAGGATATCGGGATAATCCTTGAAATGTTCCGCAATTTGCTTCCAAAGGGCAAGGTATCTTTCCTTTTCCCCTGCCGGATTGGCGTAAAGCTCGCCATAGTGGTGAACATTGAGCATTATGGGCAAATTTCGCGACACCGCGCAATTGACTGCCCATTCAACCCGTTTCATAAAGTCCGGGCTAATCGTATAAGGCGGCGTAGTCATCGCGTGGGCCGACCAGCGAACAGGCAGACGAACCGAATTGAAGCCGGCGTCTTTTACGGCCTGAAAATACTCTTCCTTAAGAACAACTCCCCATTCGCCCTCGCTTGGCGCATCAAAAGCGTTGCCGAGATTCACTCCGCGCCCCAGAAGCTGGTTCATTTTAAATGGGTCAGGCCCACCGGTAGCGTTCGGCTCGTTGGCGGCTGCGCAGACGGATGCAAAAGAAATGAGAATCGCTGTTAACATCTTTGCCATAAAATCGAATCCTTAAAAATTATTTTTTGGGTGGGATAATCGCTTCTAAAAGGGGCTTACGCCAGGATTTCGCGTCCCTGTCATACAGGCCGAATTCCTGCGCACAGAATTCCCAGTACATTAAGCTCATACCTCGCTCGGCCGCAGTATCAGCGATGAACTTTGTCCAGCGGGCGCGGGACTCCATATCGGCTTTACTGTAAGAGCCGAACTCGCCTAAGTTAATCGGGCGATTGTGCTCCTTCCCCCAGGCGGCGCCGATGTCAAATATGTCAGTCATAGCTCTCTTTTCTTCGGGCGTGCCGGTCCATTTCGTGCCCGGCCATGCGTTGTAATCGCTGCTGCCATTCGAGTTGAGGTCCTGACCAATAAATTTCATATCTTCAACAGTCCTGGCAACTTTTTCGGGTGTCATCCAGGGTGTTGACTGGTGGGTGAATGCGTGCGGGAAGTAGTGATGAACGGTGACAATGATGTTGCGGTCGTTCTCAGGCAGCTCAAGGAGCTTAAGATAAGTAATCCAGCTGTCGCGGGCAGAGCCAACAACAACCGTCCTGTTCGGATTTGATTCGCGGATGGCTACTAAAAACTCTTTGACGTAATCATTCCATATCTGGGGCGTAAGCTTTCTTTTTGGCTCATTCATCGGCTCAAAGAGAAGAATATCGGGGTAATCTTTATAATGCTCAGCAATCTGCCTCCACAGGGCGACAAACCTTTCCTTGTGCGCCAGCGGCGCGTCGTATGTTTCGACGTATTGCTGGATATTTACGATAATGGGCATATTTCTCGAAATAGCCCAGTTTACAATGGTGTCAACCCGTTTGAAAAATTCAGGGTTAATGGTGTAAGGTTTTTCATTCAGCGCGTGACCGGACCAGCAAACGGGCAGGCGGATTGAATTGAATCCCGCCTGTTTGATGATATCGAAATACTCTTCTTTGATAACTACGCCCCATGCGCCTTCGGTCGGCGCCTCGAGTGCGTTGCCGATGTTTACTCCCCTGCCAAGCAGCTTATTCATTTTGAAGGGGTCGGGTTTCGTTGATGCGGCGTTTGGTTCCGCGGCTGCGACAAAAGCTGCTCCGAGCAGAATTATTCCTAATGTGATGAACGCGTATGGTTTAACTGTTCTCAACATCATTTTTTCTCCAGCGATATAATTTTATTGTTTCGGCGGAATCAGCGCTTCAAGCAATGGCTTTACCCATGTTTTGCTGTCTCTGTCGTAAACCGCCATGTTATAAGTGAACTGCCAATACGTGAAACTGAATCCGTGTGCGACCGCCTCGTCGGCTATGCATTTGGTCCAGAGGGCGCGGGAATCCATATCCGCCTTCTCATAAGAGCCGAACTCGCCGAGATAAACCGGGCGATTACGCGCTCTCGCCCAGCCGGCCACGGCGTTAAAGTCCTTTTTTATAACCAGTTTTTCAGCGTCGCTGCCTGTCCATTTTGTTCCGAGCCAGTCGTTGGAGTCCTTTGTCCAGCTGGTGCCCTGATGGGTAAAATGATAAGGTTCATAATAATGTATAGTCAGGATGATATTCCTGTCGTCCTCAGGCAGCGCAAGGAACCTAAGACCGGCGATGCCGTTGAAATTGGCCGGCCCGATTACAATCGTTCTGTTCGGGTTTGTCTTGCGGACAATCGCCAGCGTCTCTTTTATCAGCGCATTCCAGTCGCCTGCCTTTATATTTTCCTGCGGCTCATTGAGAAGCTCGAAAATCAGCGTGTTGGGATAACCTTTGTAATGTTCGGCGAGTTGTTCCCAAATAGCGAGGAATTTCGGTTTCAGGCCGTTGGGGTCGCGGAAAAACTCGAAGTAGTTTTGAAAATTTATTACCAAAGCCAGATTGCGTGACATTGCGCTGTTGACGGCCTGGTCAACTCGTTTTAAAAAGTTCGGGTCAATCGTATATGGCGGCTTATCCATCGCGCGGGTGGACCAGCGAACCGTAAGCCGGACCGAATTGAAGCCGGCGTCTTTTATGAGTTGGAAGTGTTCATCCTTTACGATGAAGCTCCATTCGTCGTCTAACTCCACTTCCCTGTCCAGCGCGTTACCTATATTGACGCCCCGGCCAATCAGCTTGTTGACCACAAACGGGTCGTTAAGATTTACATCGGTAGAGGCGAGTAACACTGGTGCAGTCAAGACAATTGCCAGTAGAGTTACAGCGCGTGATGTCGAGAGGCGAAACATAAATTGTCTCCTATAGTGAGTAATAGAATGTGGAATATAATAGTTTCAACCACAGCGGGCGATGGGATTCGAACCCACGGCATTCGGCTTGGGAAGCCGACATTCTACCACTGAATTACGCCCGCGAACCCAGTGGATTAACATTATACCTTTTGCAATGGCGCTTGCCAGAGGGAAGTTGATTGTATATTGCCGATATCGTAGAATTCCTGCTGTTTAAGTAATCAAGCAAATAAGGGAACAAAGATGGCCAAAGAGGTTCGGCTGCCGAAGTTCGGCAACACAATGGAAGAAGGAACGATTGTTGACTGCAAAGTCAACGTCGGCGACCACGTCAAAAGCGGCGACGTGCTTTTTGACGTCGAGACCGACAAGGCGACCCTGGAAATTGAATCGCCCGCGGATGGCTTTGTAAAACAGATAATCGTTGAGGTGGGAAATAGTTACAGCATAGAAACCCCCCTGCTGATTCTTGGCGACAAGGACGAGCGAATAAGCGATGAGTTTCTGCGCTCGCTAAAGGCGTCAACCCCCGCGACACCAACAATCGCAAAACCGAAGCCGGCTAAAAGGAAAAAAATAAAAGATTTGCCTATGCCCATCCCGATTTTGCCCGCGGAAATCAAACTCGGCCAGACAATACCGGTCAGCCGATTGCAGAAAGTTACCGCTCAAAAAATGCTCCGCTCGAAACGAGAAATACCCTGCTTTTATCTCAACGCCAGGGCGGACGTTACCGACCTCGTCGCATACCGCGATAAACTAAACCAGGCAGGCAAAGAAGAGGTCTCATACAATGATTTTATTATCAAGGCAATAGCGATTGGGCTGGAAAAATTCCCCATAATGACAGGCCAAATCGACGGCGACGACATAAAAATTGCAAAATCAATTGGCATCGGGCTTGCGATTTCGACTCCCGAAGGACTGATTGCGCCAATCGTCAAAGACCCTGATAAAAAGACGGTCGTTGAAATTGCCTGTTACAGCAGGCAGCTTATCGAAAGGACAAAGAATAACCAGCTTACCCTCGTTGACCTCGAAGGCGGCTGCATCACAATCAGTAACCTCGGCGCATTCGGCGTCGATTCGTTCATCCCGATTGTCGTACCCGGCCAGTGCTCAATACTGGGAATAGGCAAAATCGCCGACGTCTGCGTGCCCGCCGGAGACACTCCTGATACGCTCGGGGTTCGCAAGATGATGAATTTGACTCTGTCCGTTGACCACAAGGTCGCCAACGGCGGCTACGCCGCCCAGTTCCTCGATTTCGTCAAAAAAACGCTCGAAGACCCCGCCAACTTCAACGAGTAACGCTATCATGAGGGAATGAGGCAAGAGAAGAAGGTAGAGAGCTGTCACCGAGACAAATAGGAACGTCAAAACCGCTCGGTACAAGGTACGCTATGATTTCAGTAGCGTCTTCATCATGACCACCAGTTGTAATACGAGCGGTCCATGTTCCACTTGATTGGATTGTAGTGAGCGGCGAGGCCGAATACGGTTTAGTCCACCAACCGCTACCGACCTTTATAAACACAGCAACCGCATATTTAGAACAATTAGAAGGTAGGACACCAACTACATTACCGGTAGCACTGCCCTCTTGGCCCATATTCGGTACGCTTGTAATATGAATAGTTGGACTGGCAACAGTAATAACCGACGGTGCACTGCTCGTGATACTGCCGCTGGAAGCGCTGATATTTGCCGTGCCCGGAGCGACTGGCGTAACCAGGCCGGCAGAACTAACGGTGGCAATTGCATCATTGCTCGAAGTCCAGGTAAGTGTTGCAGCAATGGGATTTCCTCGCTGGTCAAGTTTTGTTGCCGTTAATTGTTGGGTTGCCCCATCAACAACTAAATTAGCGCTTAATGGAGAGATGGTGATTGTTGTAAGGACAGGGGCAGTAGTAACAGTAATGACCGAAGGCGCACTGCTCGTGATACTGCCGCTCGAAGCGCTAATATTTGCTGTGCCCGGAGCAACTGGCGTAACTAAGCCGGTAGAACTAACTGTGGCAACTGCATTGTTGCTCGAAGTCCAGGTAAGT